>SCPO01000007.1_pt1:395000-697282 | contig 697282 bp, 915 predicted proteins | sample 6106821 | NCBI WGS metagenome assembly SCPO01 (sample SAMN10720448, study PRJNA508395) | human gut metagenome | isolation source: Participant 2 stool, 0 month | host: Homo sapiens | collected 2017
CTCAGTGACCGATAGCGCATAGTACTGTGAAGGAAAGGTGAAAAGGACCCCGGGAGGGGAGTGAAAGAGAACCTGAAACCCTGTGTTTACAAGCTGTCGAAGCACGAAAGTGCGACGGCGTACTTTTTGTAGAACGGTCCGGCGAGTTATGATGAGTGGTAAGGTTAAGGACTTAAGGTCCGGAGCCGAAGCGAAAGCGAGTGTTAAAAGCACGGTTGAATCGCTTATCATAGACCCGAAACCGGGTGATCTATCCATGTCCAGGTTGAAGCTGCCGTAAGAGGTAGTGGAGGACCGAACACACATCCGTTGAAAAGGGTGGTGATGAGGTGTGGATAGGGGAGAAATTCCAATCGAACCCGGAGATAGCTGGTTCTCCTCGAAATAGCTTTAGGGCTAGCCTCTGGTTAGTCTGCCGCAGGTAGAGCACTGAATTTCCTAGGGGGCGTCAAAGCCTACCGAAGAATATCAAACTGCGAATGGCGGACAGATGATGCCAGGGAGTCAGACTGCACGAGATAAGTTGGGTGGTCAAAAGGGAAAGAGCCCAGACCTACAGCTAAGGTCCCAAAGTGTGTGTTAAGTGGAAAAGGATGTGGGATTTCGAAGACAACTAGGATGTTGGCTCAGAAGCAGCCACACATTAAAAGAGTGCGTAATAGCTCACTAGTCGAGAGGTCCTGCGCCGAAAATGTCCGGGGCTAAAACACAACACCGAAGCTTAGGAATTCTAATGAATTGGTAGAGGAGCATTGAAGACGGAACGAAGCCATACCGTAAGGAATGGTGGACTGTCTTGAAGAGAGAATGCCGGAATGAGTAGCGAGATTGAAGTGAGAATCTTCAAGGCCGAATATCTAAGGTTTCCAGGGTAAAGCTGATCTGCCCTGGGTAAGTCGGGGCCTAAGGCAAGGTCGAAAGACGTAGTCGATGGATAACAGGTTGAAATTCCTGTACTGCATCAAATCAGAAATGTGGGGACACATGAGGGAAGCATGAGCCGGAAAAGGAAAATCCGGTACAAGCGCAGCAGAGGACAGATAGGCAAATCCGTCTGTCAACTCGAGGGCGCGATGTGGAGCGAACTAAAGTAGCGAAGCATGTGGAGCTTGTGTCGAGAAAAGCCGCTATTGTGTTTGATGTACCCGTACCGTAAACCGACACAGGTGGATGAGGAGAGAATCCTAAGGCCGGCGGGAGAAGCATTGTTAAGGAACTCGGCAAAATGACCCCGTAACTTCGGGAGAAGGGTGCTCCAGAGATGGAGCCGCAGAGAACTGGCCCAAGCAACTGTTTAGCAAAACACAGGTCTATGCAAAACCGAAAGGTGAGGTATATGGGCTGACGCGCCCGGTGCTGGAAGGTTAAGAGGAGATGTTAATCGCAAGGTGAAGCATTGAATTTAAGCCCCAGTAAACGGCGGCCGTAACTATAACGGTCCTAAGGTAGCGAAATTCCTTGTCGGGTAAGTTCCGACCCGCACGAAAGGCGTAATGATTTGGGCACTGTCTCGACAATGCACCCGGTGAAATTGAAATACCAGTGAAGATGCTGGTTACCTGCGCCAGGACGGAAAGACCCCATGGAGCTTTACTCTAGCTTGATACTGGGGTTCGGTATTGCATGTACAGGATAGGTGGGAGACTGAGAAGATGTGTCGCCAGATGCATCAGAGTCGATGTTGGGATACCACCCCGCAGTACTGGGCTTTAACCTGCAGCCGTGACCCGGCTGGGGGACAATGTCTGGTGGGGAGTTTGACTGGGGCGGTCGCCTCCGAAAGAGTATCGGAGGCGCTCAAAGGTTCCCTCAGAATGGTTGGAAACCATTCGAAGAGCGCAAAGGCAGAAGGAGCTTGACTGCGACACCGACGGGTGGAGCAGGTACGAAAGTAGGACTTAGTGATCCGGTGGTATGAAAGTGGGATTGCCATCGCTCAACGGATAAAAGCTACCCTGGGGATAACAGGCTTATCACTCCCAAGAGTTCACATCGACGGAGTGGTTTGGCACCTCGATGTCGGCTCATCGCATCCTGGGGCTGTAGTAGGTCCCAAGGGTTGGGCTGTTCGCCCATTAAAGCGGTACGCGAGCTGGGTTCAGAACGTCGTGAGACAGTTCGGTCCCTATCCGGCGTGGGCGTAGGATATCTGAGAGGAGCTGTCCTTAGTACGAGAGGACCGGGATGGACTGACCTCTGGTGCACCGGTTGCATTGCCAAATGCATAGCCGGGTAGCCAAGTCGGGACGGGATAAACGCTGAAGGCATCTAAGCGTGAAGCCCCCCTCAAGATGAGATATCCCATAACGTAAGTTAGTAAGACCCCTTGAAGACGACGAGGTAGATAGGCAGAAGGTGGAAGTGTGGTGACATATGGAGCTGATCTGTACTAATAGGTCGAGGGCTTAACCAAGAGAAAAGGTTAAGACGGTTTGGATAGAACAAAGAGAGTTATTCTTAAGAGTAATCGGATGAAAGAATTTTAATGTGCAGTTTTGAAAGAGCAATCTTTCAATTTTATAATCCTCGATAGCTCAATGGTAGAGCACTCGGCTGTTAACCGAGTTGTTGTAGGTTCGAGCCCTACTCGGGGAGTTATAAGAATGGATATAGGACAATAGGATAATTGTTCCAATTCATTCTTATATTTTTTTATACGGCTCCATGGTCAAGCGGTTAAGACACCACCCTTTCACGGTGGTATCAGGGGTTCAAATCCCCTTGGAGTCATAGAGTAGAACATAAAAGGAAATTCAAATTGCCGACTTGGCTCAATGGCAGAGCAGCTGATTTGTAATCAGCAGGTTGTTGGTTCGACTCCGACAGTCGGCTTTTTGGACCTTTAGCTCAGTTGGTTAGAGCAACCGGCTCATAACCGGTCGGTCCTGGGTTCGAGTCCCCGAAGGTCCACTTGTTCTACTCGTTATGGCCTGGTGGCTCAGCTGGTTAGAGCGCCGCCCTGTCACGGCGGAGGTCGTGGGTTCGAACCCCATCCGGGTCGCTGCTATCATTATGATGGCAATAATTAATAATACACCAAGCCGGTGTGGCGGAACTGGCAGACGCACAGGACTTAAAATCCTGCGGGACTTATACTCCCATACGGGTTCGATTCCCGTTGCCGGCACTAAACACGAAAGTGTTTAGGAAGTACGTGTAGCTCAGCTGGATAGAGCGTCTGGCTACGGACCAGAAGGTCGCGAGTTCGAATCTTGTCACGTACATTTATTAACCTTGCATAGTTGCAAGGTTTTTTTAGTTTCACGAAACAATAATTGAAAGCATTTTCATGTATGAATAAAATAAGACAAAATAGCAATACTACATTAATGTAAAAATATTTATGGAGGTTGATATTATGTCAAAGAACACATCTAAAAATTCAACAAATTCAAAGAATTCTACTAATTCCAGCAATTCAACAAACTCAAGAAATTCTTATAATGAAACTAATTCAACAAACAGCAAGAATCAGTCATCTAAGAATTCCAAGAATAAGACATCAGGTTCTGATGAGTCCGACTGCTATTAGTCAGAATATAGGTCGCATATGCGGCCTTACATAACAAAATGGTAATAAAAAATACTAATTAAAGTATAATATATTAAATTCTATATTGTGTGGGTAAACTATGTCATGTGAAATGATAAGTTCAAGAAAAATAGATTATTATGTAAATGATCCATATGTAACAATAATTGATATAAGATTGAAGGAAAAATATGTATATTCGAGGATAAAAGGAGCAATACATTATGAATATAACAAGCTGGTTGATGATATAAATAATATATATAAATGCGGAAAGATTTCTTATGAATTTAGAAAAATATTTGGTAATAAGGAAAAAATATACATATTTTATTGCGATAAAGGTGCTATGAGTCTTGTTATATGCGAAAAGATGTCTGGGCTTGGATATATATGCAAGACAGTTGTAGGAGGATTTGAGGCATATAAAGGAATGTGTGTAATCAATTAACGGATTGACACTCATTTGCGTAGGCATTAATATATATATAAATGTACATTTGGAGGATATATGAATACATATGAATTAATTGCTCCCTGCCATTTTGGTCTGGAATCAGTATTAAAAAGGGAAATATATGATCTTGGATATGATATATCATCGGTAGAGGATGGAAAGGTCACTTTTGTAGGTGATTCTGAAGCCATATGCCGTGCTAATATAAATTTAAGGACTACAGAGCGTATTTTGATTAAAGTGGGTCAATTTAAGGCTGAGACATTTACAGAGCTATTTGACAATACTAAAGCTCTTGAGTGGGAGAATTATATACCTAAGAATGGCAAGTTCTGGGTAACAAAAGCTAATTCTGTTAACAGTAAATTGTTCAGCAGTTCTGATATCCAGTCAATTGTTAAGAAAGCAATTGTAGAGAGACTTAAAGAACATTATAGAATTGGATGGTTTGAGGAAGATGGTGATTCTTATCCTATAAGAGTAACTATTATGAAGGATATTGTGACTATTGCACTTGACACATCAGGTGATTCGCTTCATAAGAGAGGATACAGACCGGCAGCTGGAAAAGCTCCTATATCTGAGACACTTGCAGCGGCGCTTATTATGCTTACGCCGTGGAGAGGCGACAGAATTCTTGTTGATCCATTCTGCGGAAGTGGCACATTTCCAATTGAAGCAGCTATGATAGCAGCTAATATTGCACCGGGAATGAACCGTAAGTTTACAGCACAGAAGTGGACTAACATAATTGACAAACAGTTGTGGTATGATGCTGTTGATGAAGCTGAGGATATGATTAATCTTGATGTTGAAACAGATATTCAGGGTTTTGATATTGACGCAGATGTTATAAGGAAGGCAAGAAGCAATGCGGAGAATGCCGGAGTAGAGAAGTTAATACATTTTCAGGAAAGAAGCGTGGCAGACCTAAGCCATCATAAGAAATACGGTTTTATTATAACTAATCCGCCTTATGGTGAAAGACTTGAGGATAAGGAGACACTTCCAGGAATATATTCTGCATTTGGACGACAGTTTGCAAAATTAGATTCATGGTCAGCCTATATGATTACTTCATATGAGGATGCTGTCAAATATTTTGGCAGAAAGCCGGATAAGAACAGAAAGATATATAATGGAATGTTAAAGACATATTTTTACTCATTCCAGGGACCAAAGCCGCCTAAGAAAGAGAAGGGACAGGAAAGATAATTATGACTACTATTATTTTAGCGTCTAATAATAAGGACAAGGTTAAGGAAGTTAAAGAGATTCTTAAAGGGTATAATGTTATCTCTCTTAAGGATGCTGGAATTGACCTTGATGTAGAGGAAAATGGCACTACATTTGAAGAAAATGCGTTGATTAAGGCAAGAGCTGTATGCAAACTTACAGGACAGCTTACAATGGCAGATGATTCAGGACTGGAGATTGATTATCTTAATAAAGAGCCTGGCGTGTATTCTGCCAGATATATGGGACATGATACATCATATGATATTAAAAATGCTTCTCTTATTAAACGACTTGAGGGTGTTGAAGGGCAGGACAGAAGCGGCAGGTTTGTATGTGCTATAGCAGTGTGTTTTCCTGATGGAAGGGAAATTGTTAAGAGAGGCACAATGGAGGGGCTTATAAGCAAGGAAATCGTTGGAGACAATGGTTTTGGCTATGACCCAATAGTCTATCTGCCTGAATATGGTAAAACATCAGCACAGCTTGATCCTGAAGAGAAGAATAAGATAAGCCACAGAGGTAAGGCACTTGAACTTATAAAGAAAGAACTGGATGAGTGCCTCTAATTGGCTCATTCTGGAGGTTTTATGCAGAGGATAATGATTGTTAGCGATTCACATAGAAGACACGGTAATCTGGCAGAGGCAATATATAATGAGCAGCCATTCGATTTACTTATCCATCTTGGTGATATCGAAGGGGAAGAAGATATAATACAGGAGCTTGCCGGGGGTGAAACAATAATGGTACCGGGTAATAATGATTTCTTTTCACCTCTTCCAAGAGAACGTGAGATAGAACTTGCAGGGAAAAAAGTGCTTTTGACACACGGTCATTATTATTATGTTTCTCTCGATTTGCAGACTCTCAGGGAAGAGTGTATAGCAAGAGGAATAGATATAGTTATGTTTGGACATACTCACAGACCATTGATACAGATAGAAGATGAACTTACATTCATTAATCCTGGAAGCATATCATATCCTCGTCAGGCAGATAAAAGATGTACATATATTATGCTTGAAATTGACGATAATGGAGAAATGACTTTTAATTTAAAGTATGTATAAATCCAGTAAATATGCGGGTTTACAGACTTGTAGAAAATTCTTTAAAAAAATTTGAAAAAAATTCAAAAAAAGTGTTGACAGATAGTACACCTTATAATATAATCATTCTTGCGTTGCGGAACAGAGCAAACGCAAGAAACAAAAACGGGGTGTGGCTCAGCTTGGCTAGAGCGCTTGATTTGGGATCAAGAGGTCGCAGGTTCGAATCCTGTCACCCCGACTTTACAACTTAATAATTATGCGGGTGTAGTTCAATGGTAGAACACTAGCCTTCCAAGCTAGATACGTGGGTTCGATTCCCATCACCCGCTTTGTGTGTTCGTAGCTCAGCTGGATAGAGCAACGGCCTTCTAAGCCGTGGGTCGAGGGTTCGAATCCCCCCGGGCACACTTTTTTTTATGAGTCATGGCCAGTAGCTTATGACTTTTGCATTATGGTGGGTATAGCACAGCTGGTCAGCGCGTCAGATTGTGGCTCTGAAGGTCCAGGGTTCGAATCCCTGTACCCACCCTTTTTTTATTTCTTGGGCTATCGCCAAGCGGTAAGGCACAGGGTTTTGATCCCTGCATTACGCTGGTTCGAATCCAGCTAGCCCAGCTCGGTAGTTATAATCCGAGGCTGGATGTTTGATATAGATTGTTACTCATAATTGTATACATTGAGGGCTCATAGCTCAGTTGGTAGAGCACTAGACTTTTAATCTAGGTGTCCCGGGTTCGAACCCCGGTGGGCTCATTAAGATGGGAATGGTTGAAAAACCATTCCCTTTTTTCTTTTCGTGCCTACTGACTAGGAGGGGAACGGGTGTCTTATGAAGAAATTCATTCTTTATTATTTCCATGCATTAATTATTGTGATTTTGAAAACCCGCATAAATACTGGGAATGTTTGTAGGCAGGTTGGGCACTTTTGTGGCACTTGGTGTCAGGGGGAGTAGAATGATTGATAATTGTAGTTTTAACTTGGGTGAGTTTTATGTTAAAATGGGTAAAACAAATCGGAATTTACAGAACTACAAAGAAAGGATACATATTATGGAAGGAAGATTAATAGCATTTGTTATTTGGGTAATAATCGGCGTATTATTTATTGTAATGGGCATTTATGATTTTAATTCCAAGAAAGCAAAACCTTTCGGTTTTTGGGCAAATGCTGAGGTAGCGCCCATAGAAGATGTGAAAGGCTATAATCGTGCTTTGGGCATATTGTGGTGCGTGTATGGTGTTTTGTTTACGTTAATTGGATTGCCTTTATTAGATGGGCAGAATTCGGGTTTGATTATTATACCTATATTGGGTGCAATGCTTATTAGTATTGCGGCTATGGTAGCGTATGTAGTAGGTATTGAACCCAAATACCGCAAAAAGAAATAAATGGAAACTTCAAGTTTATAGATTACATCTTATAAATCACCTGTAAATCACCAACTTTAAACTATATATAATAACTTTGATACAAAGAAACAGAGCAAGTACTTGAGTATAGAAACTTAAGTGCTTGCTCTTATTTTATTTATAGGAGATTACTATGGATGACAAAATGAATGATGTGATTGATGAAGTGCAGAAAAAACTTGGAGAAGAATATGAGGTGAAAAGGGTCGAAGTTATGAAGAACAATGACACAAAACTGAAAGGAATTCAGGTCAGGAGAAAAGACATGAATGTTGCAAAGATATGTTACTGGACTAGTGAATCAGTTGACGAGATTGTAGCTGTGATTAATAGAAGCCTGTTTCCTAAGTTTGATTGTGAAATCAATTTGGAGAAGCTAAAAGACAGGATTGTCTATACATTGGTGAATGCTGATTCTAATAAGAGCAGACTAAAGACTATACCTTACAGGCTATTGAAAGGTACGGATTTAGCCATTACATATAAGCTAATCATTGATATTGATTTCAATGCTACGGCTTCATCAGATGTTACAAATGCATTGATGGAGCATTTTGGAGTTACAGAAAATGATTTGTATACATTTGCAACTAAGAATACTCAGAAACTCTATGCTCCGAGTATCATGTCACTTACGGATATTGTATCAAAGATAGATAACCAGTCTCAGGAAGATGTCAGCAACACTCCTGAGGCTATTTTTGTACTCACTAATTTCAAAAAGCATTTTGGGGCTTCATGTATCTTGTATCCAGATGTATTGAAAAATTTCTGTATAGAGAAAAATATGGATGGTGTTTACATGATTCCATCTTCCGTACATGAATTTCTGCTTTTGGTAATGGATAAGGAATATGTAAATTGTGATTATGTTAAGCAAATGATTAAAGAAGCTAATAGAGAGAGCTTGGAGAAGGAAGATGTACTGTCTAACAATTTGTATTACTATAACGCCGTAAATGACGCTGTAAGCATTGTGGAATAGGAGGCTGGCATGAAATATACATTTAGGAGTGAAAAAGAGCTCCAAGAGGTTATACAGGCTTGTGCAGGCATTCCACAGAAGGTGATAGATAATGCAAAGTATCACATTGGACTTGTAGAAGAATGTTTTGAAGATGGTGCATGTGGAAACTTCTATATACTGACGGATGATGATGGTATCGACAGTGATACATACAAGGATTGTCTCAGGGAGTATAACCTGATTGAAGGCGACTATGAGTTTGACGACCTGATATGTGCAGAAAATGGTTCTGAGTGGCATATAAGGGCATTCATAGGTACAGATGCTTACTGGGGATTCTTTTACAAATCTAAGACTAAGGAGGTTTGCTATGGAAAGTAAGAAAGAACAGTTGATAACAGAAGTTGTCTATCAGGGAAATCATACATATGAGATTAAGAAAACGATAGACGGGTTTAAAGGTGACAAAGCAATTCTTATAGGTCTGTATCCGACAGTTGATGGAGATAATATTACAAAGATTGACAGTACACAGTTACATCTGATTAATCATATGAAAGAACTTGGATTAAATGAGGTAAGGATTATGAATCTGTATTCAGAAGTATTTGACAGAAAGCCTACTACATCACAGCTGACATATGACAAGGAAAACTTTGAGTACATTACACAGGCTGTCAATACTGCAGGAGAATACAAGCTGATAATTGCATATGGCAGTTCACACAGCAGTAATAAGACTACTAATACTTTAAAGAAGAATCTGCTAGAAGCTATCAGTAATAGTAAGGCTAAGGACAGAGTATATCAGATAAGTTCTGTGAGAATATCAGATAAGTTCAGTGGCGAAATTTTGAAAAAGTAATAAAACGTGCAATAATTGTATGTAAAAATAGTGGACATGATGTTTTGGACGATTTTGCTGATGTCAGCAAAATCGTGGAAGCTGGTGCAACACACAAAAAATGGATATGCAAATTTGAAGTAGAAGTATGGTGATAGACATTTCTGGTGCAGAGGATATTATGTCGACACAGTAGGTAAGAATGCAAAGAAAATTGAAGAGTATGTAAAAAATTTGACGCAGGAAAATCTGGAATATAATCAGATTTCCATGTATTAATTATTGTGATTTTGAAAATCTGCATAAATACTGGGGATATTTATAGGCAATTCAGGCACTTTTATGGCACTTGGTATCAGTGGAAGTAGAATGATTGTAAATGGAAGTTCTAACTTGGTTGAGTTTTATGTTAAAATGGGTAAAATGAATTGTGATTTATAGAGAAAAGCACATGTCAAAGAATCTTTGCGTAACTATATATGCAATGTAATGTGATGATTGCTTTATTTTGAACATTATTTTTCGGATAATATTATTGAAAGGAGGTCGTAATATTATGAATATAGGAAATCAAATATTGAACATTCGGAAAGAAAATCAATTAACACAAGAGGAGTTTGGCAATTTGCTATTTCTCTTGACACATTACTAAAGGAGGATTCGAAAATGGTACAATCTATGGATAAAGAAAGAGCAATGGGCATAATAAAACACGAAAAATCAAAGAGTGACAAAAAGGCAGTTCAATATATTAAAGGACATGATTAAATGAATTTGATAAGGGCGGTCCTATTGTGCAGCATGTGTGAGAATAAAAGGAGATGGCAGTATTATGAACAAGGCATATGAGCGAGAAACAGAAATGTGGAATCAGGTATTTAAGGAATGTACACCTGTGGATTTAAGAACTTTAGATTTACAAGTTGAAACAATGTTTGACGAAGCGTTAAAACTGTTTGCACAAAAACAACAAATGTATTAGATTTTGGCTGTGGTACAGGAGATATTTCTTTTCAATATTTGCAGTATCAGCCTACACATAAAGTTTTAGGAATTGATGCTTCAAAACGGGCATTGAATTTGCAACTGAAACAGCAAGATTAAGTGATTATAAAACGGCAACTTTTCTTGAAGCGTACAGATCATATGGTAAAGCAATTAGAAGAAAATTCATTTGATGGAGTGATATTATCAAATGTGTTGGATGTAATGCCAAAAGATGTGTCAAAGGAGGTAGTTGAAGATTTAGAACGGGTATTGAAGCCTGGTGGATATTGGTTTATTAAAATGAATCCGTATTATTCAAAAGAAGAACTGGAAAGTTTCGGATATGAGAATATGGGAAATAACATTTATGAAGAGAATCATATTATGAGACTAAGACAGGCTACAACAAATTACTGGAAAGAAAGATTTGCACGTTTTGGAAAGGAAATTATTTATCTGGAATTTGAGTATCCGTGGCGGAGGGAATGAATCGTCTGTTTGTTTACCAAAGTTAAAAGAATCTGGATGTGCCACATTTGCAATAATAAGAAGTTTGCGCTATAATACTGTTTAAACAAGTCGTGAAATTTAGTATTGATTTAGGAGATATCGCTTATGAGAGTATTTTATAGGCTTATAATTACGGCGGTAATTTTAATGATTGGGGCGTGTGCTTTAAAGGCATATAAAAAAGAGGGTGCACTGGCAAGAGTTGTGTTTTTATATGAGCTTGGTGCATTTATGTGTGGGATAATATTTTTAGTGTATACATATGTTCCAGGGACTACCATTACAGTGTTGTGTAAGGGACTTATTATGGCGAGCTTTGACTGGCTGCTTGTACTTCTTATGTATTATACCCAGTATTATACAGGCATGTTTAAGGGCATTGTGGGTGTAAAAGTTTTTATGATTGCCTATTCGCTGTTTGAGACCGTTGCATTTTGATTAATGCATGGACGAGATGGATATTTGATATAACAGATATATCGGGTGACCAGATAATTGTTCAGTTTGCAAAAGGTAATGTTCTGGGGTTACATTATGTATTTGCTTATGGCATTATGTTGCTGCTTATTTTAAGTTATATAGTAATGGTTGAGAGAATGTCAAGATTCTACAGATTCAGGTATTTTGCTATTCTTATATTATTATTTGCAGCATTTTACTTGATATAATGACTACATGGTCTGATTCAATATATGACATGTCAATGGTTGTATTTGGCATCATGTCTGTACTTATATATTATCTGACATACAGTTATGTTCCTAATGAGCTTATTGAGAATACATTTTCACTTATAATCAGGGATATGAATAGTGGAATTATATGCTTTGATAACGCTGGAAGATGTATATACTGTAATGGTATTGTTAAAGAAATGTATTCTATTACTGATAATATTAATGAAGTAGAGCATAATTATGCTAGCTGGCTTCAGACTCAGACAGAGTATGATAATAAGAAATTCAGGCAGACAATCAGCGAGGGAAAGAGAGAAGAAGCTTTGATATTTCATATAATCGTGTATATGATGATAAGCATAATTTTATATGTGATTATTTCATATTTAATGATCGTACGGAAGCTGTTGCGCTTTTAGAATATGAAAAGTTCAGAGCTACACATGATAATCTCACGGACTTCTTAATAAGGAGCAGTTCTATGAGGAAACTGCAAATGTAGTGCGAAACGACAGGAATCACAAATATTGCCTGGTGTGCAGTAATATTAAAGATTTTAAGCTTGTTAATGAGCTTTTGGAATCGAAAAAGGTGATGAGATTATTAAAATGCGGCGGGGCTTATCAAGGCTTCATCTGAAAGTGGCTATATATGTGGAAGAATCCAGAATGACAGATTTGCTGTGTGTATGCCGAAGGACAGTTTTAAGAATGAAATAATGCAGAATAGTATTGTAAGCATGCAGGACAGATTCAACAATGCATCATTTAAGATAAGGGTTGTAGTTGGTGTTTATGATATTGAAGATGTTGATGAGCCTGTAAGTAATATGTGTGATAAAGCATTTATTGCGAGCGAGACTATTAAGAATAATTATGAAGCTAATATTGCATACTATGATGATAAGCTGTTAAAGAGAACTCTTGAAGAAAGAAGAGTTATTGGAGAATTTGAGGGTGCACTTGAAAGAAAAGAATTTAAAATGTTTCTTCAGCCACAGGTTAATACTCATGGTAAGGTTTATGGAGCAGAGGCGCTTGTGCGCTGGCAGCATCCTGATAGAGGGTTACTGTCGCCATTCTTCTTCATTGATATTCTGGAGACGACAGGTCTTATATATAAGCTTGATATGTATATGTGGGAATGCAGCAGCTAAATTAAGTGAATGGAAGAAGAAGGGTGATACGGTTCATTATATTTCTGTAAATATATCTACTAAGGATTTTATCTTATAGATGTATATGAGGTTATTACATCGATTGTTAAGAAATATGATATTGAACCTAAGATGTTAAAGTTAGAGATTACCGAGACAGCACTTATGTCTGATCTTAAGAAGAATATGGAGGTAATTAAGAACCTCAGGGATTATGGATTTAAGATAGAGATTGATGATTTTGGAAGTGGATATTCTTCGCTGAATATGTTAAAAGATATAAGTGCAGATGTTCTTAAGATTGATATGGCATTCCTTCGTGCTACAGAGAATGAGGTTAAGGGACAGGATATTCTGGAGACTATTATTTCTCTTGGTGGAAAGCTTGGAATGGAGGTAATTACTGAAGGAGTAGAGACAGACAAACAGCTTCTTATGCTGACAGAGATGGGGTGTCATATATTCCAGGGATATTATTTCTCAAAGCCTATACCAGTCGAAGAATTTGAACAAAATATATGAATGAATAATGGGAGGAAGTTATGAGCGAGAATTGTTCAGGAAGCTGCTGCTGCAGTTCAGACTGCGAATCAAGAAAAGGACCACAGATATTAAGAAATGCCAATAATGGCAAAGTTAAGAAGCGTTATAGCTGTTGTCAGTGGCAAGGGAGGTGTTGGTAAATCACTTGTCACATCAATGCTGGCAGTCAAAGCCAATAAGGAAGGAAAGAAAGCGGCAATACTTGATGCAGATATTACAGGACCATCTATTCCTAAGTCTTTGGACTTACAGAAAGGGTAACATGTAATGAAGATGGAACTGTAATGTATCCTGAGACTTCAAAGAATGGTATTAAGGTTATGTCACTTAATCTTCTTATGGAAAAGGAGACTGATCCGGTAATATGGAGAGGACCTGTTATTGCGGGTGTTGTTAAGCAGTTCTGGGAAGATGTTGACTGGGATGAGACAGACTGTATGTTTGTTGACTGTCCTCCGGGAACAGGAGATGTACCTCTTACTGTTTTCCAGTCTATGCCGATAGACGGAATTATTATTGTAACTTCACCACAGGATCTTGTTTCAATGATTGTGGAGAAGCGCAATTAATATGGCTAAACTTATGAATATTCCGGTTCTTGGAATTGTCGAGAATATGTCTTATTTCAAATGTCCAGATTGCGGTAATATTCATTATATATACGGAAAGAGTAAGATTGATGAAGTGGCAGCAGCTAACGATATCAAGACTGTTGCAAAGCTTCCAATGGACGCAAAGGTAGCTGGACTTGTCGATTCAGGAAAGGCTGAGGAACTTGATGTGTCTGCATTAGATGGAATATTTGATGCAATTATGGCTTAACAGAGAAGAATAATGAAAAGATTGATTTTATTTAAAGGCGGAGTAGAAACATTAGAATTCTTTACAGAGCAGATGGCTGCTGTATGGGAGAAGATGGGCTGCTCCGTCTTCTGGTATAATTTAATGTTACAGCAGCCAGTTCTTCTGCACTGGTGGAATTTTCAAGGCTCACAGCTCAGACGAGTGGTATATGTTTACATTTAACTTTGGAAGGAATAGCAGGAGAAGCCGGTCTGTATCGTGATGATGGCTGGAATTTCTGGGACTGGGCAGGTGTTAAGGTTGTAAATGTGGTTGTAGATCACCCGCTTTATTACAACAAATATATCCGAAAGCACCCTGAAAAGTATATCCAGCTTGATATTGATGAAATGCATGTCGCATACATGAAAAGGTTTTTCCCGGAAGTACATACTGAATATATGCTTACAGCCGGAACAGAGCTTAATTATAACAGATGTATAATGCCTGATAAGAATTACCTGTCAATGAAGGAAAGACCGATAGATATTATATTTACAGGTAATTACACTCCGAAAAGAATACTAAGGAAACATCTGGATAACATGGATGATGAGTATATAGATTTCTATGAGGGTGTGCTGTCATATCTGATAGACAATCCGTCAGAGACGATTGATGCGGCGGCGGAAAATGCGTTACACAGGGAATTCCCTGATATTACAGATGAACAGCTTGTCGACTGCATGCCTAATATGATGTATGCAGACCTTGCTGTAAGATTCCACTACAGGGAGCTTGCAATAAGGGCACTGGCTGATTCAGGACTTAAGATTCATACTTATGGAGAAGGTTATAATTATATCGAATGTAACCACCATGAGAATATAATTGAGCATGGAGGTGTTGATTCCAAGGTGTGTCTTGATATGATTAGTCAGGCAAAGATTTCTCTTAATGTAATGCCATGGTTTAAGATGGGCGCACACGACAGAGTGTTTAATACTATGCTTAATGGAGGTGTTGCACTTACTGATACTTCGCTGTTTTATGAGAACACATTTGCAGATGGTGAAAATGTGTTGTTCTATTCACTTGAGGATTTAAGAGACTATGAAAAGTCGGGATATGATGAGTGTATTGCGGCACGAATTACGGATAAGGTTAAATGTGCATTAGCTGATACGAAACATTTGCAGGAAATCGCTGACAGCGGGTATGAATGCTGTAAGGGCAGACATAGCTGGATTGAGAGGGCTGTAGGGATTGAGAAGTATTTTGGTTAAATGGAATTGAATAATACAAATAAACGATATATGTACACTTTTTCTGTACTCCATGCCATAAATCACTAGAATATATGACTCAATTACAGTATTATTATAATTAACAGATACGGATAGGTTATTTAATGATAGGAGTATATTATGGCAAATTCACAAAAAGGCAAGATTGATATGACCACAGGTCATATCATGAGAAATATCATACTGTTTGCGATACCGATTATTATTGGAAATGTTTTGCAGCAGTTATATACTACGGTTGATGCACTTGTAATAGGTAAATACTGTGGTGATACATCTTTAGCTGCGGTAGGAACGAGTTCGCAGCCAGTTGAAGTATTATTATGTGTCTTTTTAGGAATAGGAACAGGTGTGTCTATTCTTATTTCACAATATACCGGGGCCAAGGAATCGGAAAAAGTTGTTTCAGTATGTGGAACTTCAATAACATTTATATATATTATAGGTATTCCGATTGGAATTCTTGGATGGTTTGCAGCACCGTATATTCTGGAATTCATGAAAGTGCCGCAGGATGTGTGGGGTGCCGCATTAATCTATACAAGGGTTGTATTCTTAGGTACACTTGGTAATCTGGGGTATAATATGAATGCCGGAATTTTAAGAGGACTTGGAGACAGCAAGGCTTCACTATGGTTTCTGGTTGTATCATGTGTTTCTAATATAGTATTTGATTTATTGTTTGTTGCAGGTTTTGGAATGGATGTAGCTGGGGCAGCACTTTCTACAAGTATTGCCATGTTTATTTCATGGATTGTAAGTATTGTTTATATAAGAAAGAAGTTTCCAGAGATACAGTTTACATTTTTGCCGAGAAGATTCTCTGGAACAATGATGAAAGACATTCTGGCTATTGGCTTACCTGTTGGTCTTAACAATTCACTATATTCATTAGGACATGTTGCATTACAGACCTTTAATAACTCACAGGGTGCTATATTTATGGCAGGAGGTGCAGTAGCAGGAAGAATTACAGGATGCTCTAACATAGCAATTACCGGATTATCTTCGGCGGCCACTACATTTTCAGGACAGAATTATGGTGCTAAGAAATACTCAAGAATTAAAGAGGGACACTGGAGAGTTCCATTGTGTTCAGGTCTGATTACATTAAGTTTTGGATTGTTCTTTATAATGATACATAAACCTATAATCCGTTTCTTTTCATCAGATGAAATGGTATTGATGTATGCGAGCAGGCATGTTATTGTCATGCTGCTTTCCCAGTGGTTTTATGCTATTTTTAACTGTATAATATCTATTGTAAACGGAACCGGAAAGGTGCGTTATACTACAATTGTCAACATTCTTATGCTTTGGGCAGTCAGAATTCCGAGTGCCTATATTATTAACAGATACTTTGATGGAACATGGGTAATGTTGTGCTTCCCAATTTCTTTCAGCTTTGGAATGTTTGCAATGATAGGTTATTATCTGTTCTCGCCAGCATGGAAGGAAGTTATGAGACTGGCGGGAAATAAACAAAATGAAGGTGAACAGAATCTGGCGAAAGGTTGACGACATCGTAAGAATATGGTAATATAGCACATGTTCGCGGATATGGCGGAATTGGCAGACGCGCTAGATTTAGGTTCTAGTGTCAACAGACGTGCAGGTTCAACTCCTGTTATCCGCATATTTTTTTAAGGCTGATGCACTTCTTTGTGTGTCAGCTTTTTTTGATTTGGAAAATATCAGATTGTGGTGTACAATAAAGAAAACATGTCCGGAAAGGAGGCCAATATGGCAGAGTATGTATTAGAAAACAACATTTTAAAAGTTACGGTGAATTCTAAGGGATGTGAAATAAGAGATGTATTATGTAAAACTGACAATACACACAGAATGTGGAACGCCAATCCCGAAGGATGGAAAAGAGTTGCACCTGTTCTTTTCCCGCTTATTGGCAAATATAAGGATAACCAAAGCATTTATAATGGAAAAGTATATGAAATGGGTCAGCACGGATTTGCAAGAGATATGGAGTTCACACTTGTTAAGCATAATGACGATATGCTGGTTATGAGACTTGAATCCGATGAAAATACTAAAGAGAAATATCCTTTTGATTTTGCACTGGAGCTGGAGTATCACCTTATTGACAATGAGATTAAAGAAGTATACAGAGTAATCAACAAAGATAATGTAATGATGCATTTCAGTATAGGTGGTCATCCGGCTTTTGTAACACCAGAGAATGATACAAGCATGGCTGGCTGTAAGATAAGATTTGATGCAGACAGAATTACATATCATCTGATAGGAGATTATCAATTAATGGCTAGGGATGAGTATGAGCTGCCATTAATTAATCATGAATATACAATACAAGAGGACAGCTTTGAAAAAGATGCATTTATAATTGAGGGAAGTCAGGCAGGAACGGTAAGTCTTATAAAAAATGAAAAGCCTTTTGTTACAGTTAAGTTTGATACGCCGGTATTTGGTCTGTGGTCATGCAAATCAAAAAATGTTCCATTTGTATGTATAGAGCCGTGGTATGGAAGAACAGATGCCATAGATTTTACAGGGGAGCTTAAGGACAGGGAATACAGTAATCATCTTGATGCCGGAGAAGTTTTCGAGAAGTCATTTTCAATCTTATTTTATTAATAACATTATTAACATAAAAACAGCGCCGTGTGCCATTGTATGCAATATAGCGCTGTTTTTTATGCAAAGTGATTACTTTAAAAACATATGTATTAAACTGTTATTTGTTTTCGTATATGGCTGGTAGCGCATAGGCAGGTCAAGCCAGCATTTTTTATCTACAATGCTCTTATAGTGTGAAAATGTATCAAATCCGGCTTTTCCGTGATATGAGCCCATGCCGCTTTCACCGAATCCGCCAAAGCCCATCTCAGATGTTGCAAGGTGAATGATTGTATCATTGATACAGCCACCACCGTAATTGCATCTTGAGGTTACATAACGGGCTTCTTTCTTATTCTTAGTGAATATATACAGAGCAAGCGGGTGCATGTGTGCATTAACAGTGTTTACTGCCTCCTCGACAGAGTGAAAGGTAAGTATAGGCATAAGCGGACCAAAAATTTCTTCCTGCATCACAGCGTCGTCAAATGTAACATTATCCATTATCGTAGGTTCAATACGCAGAGAATCTGCATCTGATGCACCACCAAGAACGACTTTGCTATTATCGATAAGACCTGATATTCTGTTAAAATGCTTTTCATTAACAATTTTGCCATAATCATTGTTGTTAAGTGGAGAATCTGTAAACTGGCGCTTTGTTTCGTGGATAAGTTCTTTCACAAGCTGGTCTTTGATACTGTCCTGAACATATATGTAATCAGGCGCAACACATGTCTGCCCGCAGTTTAAGAATTTGCCGAATACAATTCTTCTGGCAGCGAGCTTTAAGTCCGCAGATTCTGTTACTATACATGGGCTTTTTCCGCCAAGCTCAAGTGTTACCGGGGTTAAGTATTCAGCGGCTTTGCGCATAACTTCCTTGCCGACAGCCTGGCTTCCTGTAAAGAATATGTAATCAAAATGTTCATTAAGCAGACAGTTATTTTCAACTCTTCCGCCAGTTACAACAGATACATAAGCAGGGTCAAATACTTCTTTTATTATGAGGCACATAACATCGCTGACATAAGGTGAGTACGCACTTGGTTTAAGAATCGCAGTGTTTCCTGCGGCAATTGCATCAACAAGGGGTTCCATTGTCAGAAGAAATGGATAATTCCAAGGACTCATAATAAGGACAACTCCGCGTGGTGACGGCTTCTTAAAGCTTCTGGAATGAAACTGTGCAAGGGGTGTTGGAACATTTTTCTCTTTGCTGAATGTCCTTATATGTTTTATCATATAAGATATCTCGCTGAGAGTAAGCCCGACTTCACACATATAACTTTCAAACTGGCTTTTGCCAAGGTCTTTATAGAGAGCATCAAATATTTCATTCTCATGTTTCTTAATTGCCGAATATAGTTTCTTTAAGGCATCAATTCTTACATTTACATCAAGTGTTGTACCTGTAAGAAAGAAATGTCGCTGCGATTGTACAAGTTTATTGATTTGTGTAGCTTCCATATTATACCTCATTTTCATGTGTATTATCTTTCATAAGTTTATAGTAGAATTGTTCGAGTGTCTTAGCGTCCATAAGAACCGGAACAGGGTAGAGAGGATTAGCCTCTTTGTCGGCATACCCTGCAAGCTTAGGAATATCCTCCTCTTTAATCTCAGGAATTGTATCGCCAATGTTAAATCTTGCTTTCATATCTTTTACTGCCTGTATAAATGCTTTGGCAGCAGTCTCATCTGGCATATCCTTATCTGCAACACCGGCGGCAATTGCAAGGTCATGCAGCTTCGTATATATGGATTCTCCATAGCTTTCAAGAACCATTGGGAGAATTACGGCATTTGCAAGTCCATGAGGAACATTATATTCGCCACCTAGAGAATGTGCAACTGCATGGACATATCCTACATATGATTTAGTGAATGCACATCCGGCATAATAAGCAGCTTTAAGCATATTCTTTCTTGCCGTTGTATCAGAACCGTTAGTGTATGCTCTGTCAAGATTGTTAAATATTAACTCAGTAGCCATAAGTGCATCTTTTCTTGTACCCGGAGTTGTTGAGTTTCCGATGTAGGCTTCAACGGCATGTGTAAGTGCATCCATTCCGGTAGTTGCGGTAATTGAAGCAGGAAGTGTAAGGGTTACCTTCGGGTCAAGGACTGCATATCTTGGGATAAGCGGAAAGTCGTTGATAGCATATTTGTGGCGGGTTGTGGCGTCTACAATTACGGCTGCAAGAGTAGTTTCACTTCCCGTTCCTGCTGTTGTAGGAATTGCAACCAGCAGAGGAAGCTTTGCATGGACCTTAAGGATTCCTCCAAGCTTAGACAGATGTGTCTTAGGTCTTGCAATTCTTACACCAACAGCTTTGGCACAGTCCATGCTTGAACCGCCGCCAAAGCCGATTATGCAGTCACATTTGTTATCTTTATATATGGCAAGTGCCTCTTCCACGGTATCAGTTGTAGGGTTAGCTACAGTTTTATCGTAAACGTGGTATTCAATGCCGGCATTGTCGAATACATCTGTAAGCATAGAAAGAATGCCAAGCTTTGCAATTCCAGGATCAGTAATAATTATAGGACATGATTTCTTCTTTTTGTTAAGTACAGATGGAATGTCAGATAACGCACTTACAATTTTAGGCTTCCTGTATGGAAGAAATGGCAGTGCAATCTTGAAGACAGTCTGAAAACTTCTGCAGTATATTTTCTTGAAAATGTTCATTGTACACCTCTTTTGAATTTAAAATATTTTGACTACCAAATTATAATACCCGGAGTTCATATTGACAAGGGGTCAGTCAGGAATCTGCAGGCCGGTTCCATCCATATGAAAATTTTCAGTATTAATAAGCTGTGATACAGGCACGATTTCGTAGCCTTGGGACTGCAGCCCGGTTATTACAGATTCGAGAGCTTCGGCTGTATATTTAGCACCGTTGTGCATAAGAATTATGGAACCGTTCTTAAGAGCTTTATGTGTTGTCACGGTCTTAATTATGTTGTCTGTTCCATAGTCCTTCCAGTCAAGGGAATCTACATCCCATTCTATAGGATAGAAGTTACAACCATAGACTGTATCAATAAGTGTTGAATTATAATCACCGTATGGCGGGCGGAACAGGAAGCTCGTATATCCGGTGATTTCTTTTATTTTATTGGCAACAGACATGATTTCATCTTTCTGCTCATTTACAGAAAGTTTACTCATTTCTTTATGGTTCTGGCTGTGATTGCCGAGGTCATGACCGCGGTTATAGATTTCAAGAACCTTATCAGGGTAGCTGTCTACCCAGCCTCCGGTCATGAAAAATGTGGTTTTGATATTATATTTATCAAGAATGTCAAGAATTTTTATAGTATCTTCATCGCCCCATGCGGCGTCAAATGATATGGAAACATATTTTTTGGAGGTATCAAGATTAGTCTTTTTACTAAGGTCAACACAGTATATAGGAAGTTTACGGCTGCCTATGCTGCAATTGCCCATGATTGCGCCGCCGCCAATTCCATTTCCCTGATTGGATGAGTTGTATGGCGGTAATCTGTCGGAATCTGATGGAATTGACGGATTAGAGCTGCTTGAATCATTTGATGAACCGGATTTATCGGAAGTACCTGAACTGTCTGATGATTTAGGTGGCTCATTAGTAATTGAAGATGTGTTTGCAGAGGATTTTCAGAAGAGGATTGCTTATGTCTTGCGGTTATTATGCCACAGATTACTAAAATGATTATAACGCAGTATATGAATATAATGCGCATTTGTTTATTAGAAAAAAGAGACATACTGATACCTCGGATAATGCTTAGTATCAATATATCTCTTTACATTTTAAAAAATTACTGCTTTTTTCATTACTTAGCAGAAGAACTGCTTTCTGTTGCAGATGTATCTTTAACAAGACCATCAGGATGGAGTGAAACATTTAATTCACTTGTGCTTTCATCGTAATCATCGCCAAGTATCTGCTTAACGAGAGTCTGGCAGTATGAAAGGCTGAAATCAGAGCAGCCGGAATCGTTGCGGATTGCGTTGCCTGATGCAAGTGATTCTGTGTAATCACTTAATTTATATGTAGTGATTGCTTTCTGGCCGAAAAGCTTCTGTGTTATAACAGGTGTAAGATTATAATTCTTAACATAACAGCCTGTTTCATCTTTAACAAGTGTCATCTTAGCCATACCGCCTATCATACGAGGCTTCTGGTCCTGATTAGAAACGAAGTTACCAAGTGAATAGTATACAAGCATTTCATGCCCCTTAGTATCAGATACTACCTCGACAGGCTCAAGGACATGAGGATGTGTACCGATAACAACATCAACACCAAGGCTTAAGAAAAGCTGTGTCCAGTAATTCTGGTTAGAATCTGGTGTGTAGACATATTCAGTACCCCAGTGAGGAAGTACAATAACCATATCAGCAAGCTGTTTAGCCTTAGTTACATCTGCTGTAATCTTATCCTTATCAAGCATGTTTACAATATAAGGCTTGGAATCAGGAATAGGAATTCCGTTAGTTCCGTATGTGTAGTTAAGGAATGCTATCTTGAAGCCTTCTTTTTCATAAACATATATATTTTCATAATCTTCCTCTGTTTCGTTGATACCAAGAACAGGAGTATCAGGATGATAAGTTTTCCAGAATGAAAGGCAGTTCTCAACCCCCTTAAGCCCCTTGTCTAATGTGTGGTTGGTAGCATGAAGGATAATATTGAAGCCTGCTTTAACTTCTGCATCACCAAGTGCCCATGGTGAGTTAAATGTTGGATATCCTGTGTAAGCAAAATCAGAACCGCCGAGGATTGTTTCCTGATTGACGATTTTTATGTCTGCAGAGCTTATATCCTTAGCTATGTTAGTGTAGAGGTGGTCGAAGTTGTAAGTTCCATCATCCATAAGACCACTTTTTACAACACCTTCATGCATAAGCATATCACCAATCATCATAAGGTCGACTTCGATAGTCGGAACCTTGGTTGTAGTTTCTTCCTCTGTTGTGGGTTCAGCAGTAGTCTCATTATTCTGGTTATCGGCAACAGAAGGATTATTTTCTTTTTTGTGACTGCCAATAACAGCGAATACGATACTTATAGTTACAACAAAGAGTATAGCAGCAATGATAGCAATGAGTTTTACATTAAGTTCAGAGCGTCTGCGTCTCTTAAGAGGTACATTTGTTTTCTTAGCCATAATTTATCTCCCTTAAAATTATTAATATATGTCTTAAAAAGACGAAATATGCATAACTATGGTACATTAAGAAACAAAATTATTCAAGAAAAATATTTGTATTATACACAAAGAGATTAAAATGTAGTATATTTATAAAAGTTGGCAATAAGCCACAATAAGAAATATATAATTATAGCGGAGGTTTCTTATGAGCAGATACACTAAGGACGATATATTCAGAATGGTTGAAGAAGAGGATGTAGAGTTTATACGTCTTCAGTTTACAGATATTTTTGGAACACTTAAGAATATTGCAATTACTTCAAGCCAGCTTGAGAAGCGCACTTGATAACAAATGCATGTTTGACGGTTCTTCTGTTGAAGGTTTTGTAAGAATTGAAGAGTCAGATATGTATCTGTATCCTGACTACGATACATTTGAAATATTCCCATGGAGACCACAGCAGGAAAGGTTGCAAGACTTATCTGTGATGTGTATACACCAGATGGCAAGCCTTTGAGGGCGACCCAAGATGGATACTTAAGAAAACTATTAAAGAAGCGAATGAAATGGGATACCGCTTTGATGTCGGTCCAGAATGTGAATTTTTCTTATTCCATACAGATGACAACGGACTTCCTACAACTTTAAGCCATGAAAAAGCTGGATATTTTGATCTTGGACCTAATGACCTGGGCGAGAATATAAGAAGAGATATGGTTCTTACTCTTGAGGATATGGGGTTTGAGATTGAGGCTTCACATCATGAGGTTGCTCCTGCACAGCATGAGATTGATTTTAAATATGATGAGGCTTTAAAGACAGCAGATAATATACAGACATTTAAGATGACAGTTAAGACAATTGCCAAGAGACATGGACTTTATGCAACATTTATGCCAAAGCCAAAGTTTGGTATCAGCGGTTCTGGAATGCATATTAATATGTCACTTGCAACTGAAGAGGGTAAGAATATATTTGCAGATGAGAATGGAAAGATTGGTTTATCAGATGATGCATATCATTTTATTGCCGGTATTATGAAGCACGCAAGAGGTATGTCAGCAATAACTAATCCACTTGTTAATTCATATAAAAGACTTGTTCCGGGATATGAAGCACCTGTATATATAGCATGGTCAGCAAAGAACAGAAGTCCGCTTATAAGAATACCGCATCAAGAGGAAATGGAACAAGAGTTGAGTTAAGAAATCCAGATCCTACAGCTAATCCATATCTCGTGCTGGCACTCTGCCTTGCAGCAGGACTTGATGGTATTAAGAACAAGATAGAAGTACCTGAGAGTGTTGACTGCAATATATATGAGATGACACCTGGCGAGAGAAGGGCAGCAGGAATAGAGAATATGCCGGCAGACCTTAAGGAAGCTGTTGACTGTCTTGTGGCAGATGAGTTTTATGCAGCGTACTTGGAGAACATATTACAACCAAATATGTTGAAGCTAAGATGAAAGAATGGGAAAACTACACAACAAGAGTCTCACAGTGGGAAATTGATGAATATCTCTACAAGTATTGATTAAACATGGTAAAGCGTATGCTAAGTAGAAAAGGAGTTAATTGATGTCCACATTGATTGTAGCATTTCCTAAGTTAGAGGAGGCTAAAGCAGTAAGGAGTCTTTTGATTCACAGAGGCTTCGATGTCGCTGTACCATGTACAAGTGGGGCACAGGCAATCAATCAGGCTGATACTTTGTCTGATGGAATCATAATATGCGGATATAAGCTGTCAGATAATATGGTTTATACTGAATTATATGAATATAAGCCAAAGAGCTTTGAGATGTTGTTAGTTGCGTCCCAGAACAGATGGGAAGATTGTCAGGACAATGGAATTGTATGTGCGGCAATGCCAATAAAGGTTAATGACCTTGTATCAACTATAGAGATGATGCTTCAGGCACAGATAAGGCGTAGAAGGAAATTAAGGTCACAGCCAAGAAAGAGAAGTCCGGAAGAACAGAAGATAATTGATGATGCAAAGCATCTGCTTATGGAAAGAAATAATATGTCAGAGCAGGAGGCATTCAGATATATCCAGAAATGCAGCATGGACAGTGGCAATACAATGGTAGAGTCAGCAACTATGGTAATGGGAATATATCAGGATGTATGACAAATGTGATTTATCACTGCATTTATAATATATAGGAAAAGGGAGACGCAGTATGAAGTTTACTAAAATGCATGGAGCAGGCAACGACTACATATACGTAGACTGCACACAGTCGGTAATTGATAATCCGTCACAGGTCGCAATTGATTTAAGTGACAGACATTTTGGAATAGGTTCAGATGGACTTATTCTTATTAAGAACTCAGATAAAGCTGATTTCTTTATGGAGATGTACAACGCAGATGGTTCGAGGGACAGATGTGTGGTAATGGAATAAGATGTGTTGGAAAGTTCGTATATGACAACGGACTTACAGATAAAACAACAGTTACTATTGATACACTTGCGTGTGAAGATACTTGAGCTTAAAACTGGTGCAGATGGCAAGGTTGAGACAGCAAGGGTTAACATGGGCGCACCAATTCTTGAGGCAGCACAGATTCCTGTCGATACGAAGGAACTTAAAGAATATAAAGGCTGTGAGATAGAGACAATTGCCGGAAAGGTTGTTAAGACACCTGTTGTGGATGAGACTATTGTTGTAGAAGCGTAAGGAGTACAAGGTAACAGCAGTTTCAATGGGTAATCCTCATGCTATTGTTTATCTTGATAAAGATATTGATATTAAGAAATTTGAGATTGAAAAATCGGACCTTTCTTTGAAAATCACAAAGCATTTCCAGAGAGAATTAATACTGAATTCATTCAGGTTGTAGATAAGAATAATCTTAATATGCGTGTGTGGAGAGAGGTTCCGGGAGACACTTGCCTGTGGTACAGGTGCATGTGCGAGCCTTGTTGCAACTGTTCTTAACGGAATGTGCGACACAACAGCAACACTTCATCTTCTTGGTGGTGACTTAAAGATTACATGGGATAAAGATGAGAATACCGTATATCTTGAAGCGCCCGGCGAAAACAGTATTTACAGGGGAGGTAGATATTTAATATGATGACAGATATGACAATGGATAATTTTCTTGCGGTTTTATCTTCAAGTGAACCGGTGCCGGAGGCGGCGGAGCGTGCGGATATGTGGCAGCAGTAGGCATGAGCCTTGGTAATATGGTGCTTGCACTTACTACAGGAAAGAAGAAATATGCAGAGTATCAGGAAGAGATTGAAGAACTTATTGTTAAAGCGACAGACCTTACAAAGAGACTTGCAGAGTGCATGGATAAGGATGCTGAAAGCTTTAAGCCTCTTGCAGCAGCTTATGGTCTTCCTAAGGATACAGAAGAACAGATTAAGGAAAGAGAAGCAATTATGGCAAAGGCACTTGTTACAGCCTCAGAAGCCCCTCTGTCAATGATGGAGCTTATACTTGAAGCCATGAAGCTTATCGACCGTATATCTGTAATTGGAAGCAGAATTGCAATCAGTGATGCGGGTGTCGGCATAACAATGTGTGAGGCTGCAATGAAGGGCTTCGCTTAATGTATTTATCAATACAAAGCTTATGAAGGACAGAGAACTTGCTGAAGATATGAACTTTAAGGCAGATAAGATGCTTGCTGAAGCAGCACAGATTGAAGAAGAAACATTTGGAAGAGTTATGGACGCTGTAAGACCATAGAACAGGATTGCAAAATAAGGAGGAAAATTCTCTCCTCGCTGGAGGGCTCGGATTTTGCTTCGCAAAACAAGGAGGAATATATGGAGACACTTAAGGGATTACCGGTTGCTAATGCTATTAATGAGAAGATTATTGAAGAGATGAAGGACTGGAAGGGCGCAATTCCACATCTTGCAATTGTGCGTGTTGGTGAAAGACCAGATGATATGTCATATGAGCGTGGCGCTACCAAGAAGATGGAAAAGTAGGATTCAGATGTACTTCATATACATTTCCTGCTGATATTGATAATGATACTTTCCAGAAAGAATTTGACAAGATTAATGAAGATGAGGATATTGACGGAATTCTTCTTTAAGACCTTGCCAAAGCATCTTGATGAGAAGCGCAATTGAGAACAGAATTGCCAGTGTGAAGGATCTGGATGGAATATCACCTATGAATCTTGCAAAGGTATATGGGGATCCGACAGGATATGGTCCATGTACAGCAGAAGCTGTAATTGAGATGTTAGATTATGCAGAGTTGACTTAAAGGGTAAGAGAGCAGTAGTTATCGGAAGAAGTCTTGTTATCGGTAAGCCGGTTGCGATGATGCTTATGAAGAAGAATGCAACAGTAACAGTGTGTCATACTAAGACAGTTGATATGCCGGGAGTATGTAAGGGCGCTGAGGTGCTTGTTGCGGCAGCAGGCGTTGCAAAGATGGTTGACAAATCATTTGTTGCAGATGGTGCAGTTGTAATTGACGTTGGAATAAATGTTGATGAAGACGGCAATCTGTGTGGTGATGTTGATTTTGAAGATGTTGCAGAGAATGCTTCTGTATGTACACCGGTTCCTGGAGGAGTAGGTTCGGTAACAACATCAGTTCTTGCAAAACATCTGCTTAAGGCAGCTAAGGCAAGAAGAGCATAAAAAGTCCTTGCTTTATTGTACATAAGAATGTATTATAATTTGCGGTATGAATTGGTAGCACCAATTTGCACCGCAATTTTTATTTATGGAGAAATGTTATGAAATTATTGAGACAGTTTCTTATAATACTGGCTATTTCATTTGTCGGAGAAGCACTTAAATATCTGCTTCCGCTGCCGGTTCCAGCCAGTATATATGGAATGGTGATACTTTTTGTTGGACTTCTTACCGGACTTATAAAGCTTAGCTGGGTAAAAGACGCAGGAAAATTTCTTATAGCTGTAATGCCTGTTATGTTCATTCCGGCAGGAGTAGGACTGATGTCTTCATGGGGGGTATTAAAACCTATGCTCGTGCCGGTGCTTGTTGTTACGGTTGTTGCTATAATTACGGTTATGGCGGTTACAGGTCAGGCTTCACAGATAATCATACGTGCTGACAGGAAGAGAGAATTACGCAAAGCACAAAGAAATGAGGTTAATACTAATGAATGATTTTTTCAGAGAATCACTTTTTGCCGGAGTCACATTAAGTCTTTTATCATACTTTATTGGTTCTGTGCTTAAGAAAAAATTCAAGCTTGGAATATTCAATCCACTGCTTATATCAATAATAATAACAATAATAGTACTTGCAGTATCAGGTGTTGATTATAATGTATATAATCAGGGTGCCAGGTATCTTAGCTGGTTTCTTACACCGGCAACTGTATGTCTTGCAATTCCGCTGTATGAGCAGTGGAGTCTTCTTAAGAAGAATTACAAGGCAGTTGTTGTAGGAATAGCATCAGGTGTGCTTACAAGTTTAACAACGGTACTTGTGTTATCTAAAATTATGAATCTGAGTCATGCAGAATATGTTACTCTTCTTCCAAAGTCAATAACTACTGCTATTGGTATGGGAGTTTCTGAGGAACTTGGAGGTTATGTAACAATCACAGTTGCAGTTATTGTTGTAACAGGAGTTCTTGGAAATATATTTGGTGAGCTTATATGTAAAATATTCAGAATAAAAGAACCGATTGCCAAAGGACTTGCGTTAGGATCTGCTGCACATGCGATAGGAACAGCCAAGGCTATGGAAATGGGCGAAATTGAAGGTGCAATGAGCAGCTTATCAATTGCAGTTGCAGGTATACTTACAGTTGTACTTTCATCAGTATTTGCTGGATTTATGTAAAATTAGGAGGCGTTAAACATGATAATCACAATTGCAAGACAATGTGGATGTATGGGTGACCAGATAGGAAAAGCACTGGCAGAGAAATATTTTATACCATTTTATGATAAGGATGCTGTTTGTAGGCTGGCAAAAGAGAAAGGTCTGTATGAAAAATATCCATATTTTTATGGAGAAATGCCACTTGATATGATGCTATATGCTGACACAATGGCAGGTGATGATACATCAGATAATGGAAAAACTCCACGCAAGGCTATGGCTGACATAATCGGTAATGAAAATTGCGTAGTTGTCGGCAGATGCGGAAACAATGCATTCAGACACAGAGAAGATGTTATATCAGTATTTCTCACAGGAAACAAAGAAAAAAGAGCAGAACTTATAGAAAAGAAGCACAATGTCAGCCCTAAGAAAGCAGCTAAGATAGTTGAAGATACAGACCTTAGAAGACGCTCATATCACAATTATTATACAGGTGAAGAATGGGGAAATGCAGAATATTACGATATATGCATAGATGTTTCAAAGGTTGGGGAAGATGGTGCATTAAGACTTATAGAAGCCTATATTAATGAGACAGGGGTGTTGTAATCTGGAATCAGCTGACATGAATCAGAAAAAAATTTCGCAGGAATACGAAAAGGCAATTCAATACATTTATGAGCTTATGAAAAGCGGAGAGCTTACAATAGGAAGCAGACTGCCTACTGAGCGTGCACTTGCAGAAACTCTTGGGATAGGACGCAATTCAACAAGAGAAGCTTTAAGTATTATGCATGGAATGGGACTTATAGAACGCCGTCAGGGTTCTGGCAATTATATATCAGAAAATGTCGGGCAGTCCATAAAGCAGACAATATTAATGATGATTGCATTAAAAACTGTTACTAAGTGCGAAGTGTGCGAATTCCGCCGCATGATGGAAAAGTCAGTGTGTAATGCAGTAATACATACAGGTCTTATGAAAGAACAACAGGAACGACTGGAAAGCATGGTTAATCGGATGATGACAGAAACAGGTGATGCACTTGTTGATATTGATAAAGCATTTCACGAGGAACTGATTGCAGATACATGCAACAATCTGTGGATTACACTGATGGAAGCTGTTGTTGAAGTCTACCGCGAATGGATAGATTATGTCATAAAGCATGCAGATGGAATTAAGAAAAAGAAACTTTTAAAGACACATGAAATGATATATGATAGCCTTATAAAGAAGGATATTGAGACACTTAATGCAGCGATTGATGAGCATTACGATATAATTGAGGAGCTGCTGGGATAAAGAAGCCATAACAAGGAGGATATATGAAATACAAAATCGTTGTATTTGATCTGGACGGAACGATACTTAATACATTGGAAGACCTTGCAGATAGTACTAATTATGCACTTTCAGTATTTGACATGCCTGAGAGGACGATTGAAGAAATCAGACATTTTGTTGGCAATGGGATAAGAAAGCTGATGGAAAGAGCTGTACCACAGGGAACACCAGAAAGCATGATAGTTAAGGTGCATGAAACATTTACAGAGCATTACAAGAAGCACTGTGCCGATAAGACAAGACCTTATGATGGAATAAAAGAACTTATTGAGAATATAAGAAATGCCGGTGTGTACACTGCGGTTGTATCTAACAAGGCTGATTATGGAGTGCAGATTTTATGCAAAGATTATTTTCCGGGACTATTTGATTATGCGGTTGGAGAGAGAGAAGGCATAAGAAGAAAACCATATCCGGACAGCGTTAATGAAGTATTAAGACAGTTTGATGTTGACAGAACACAGGCTGTATATGTCGGGGATTCAGAAGTAGATGTCCAGACAGCGGCTAATGCAGGAATGGATGTATGTATGGTTGGCTGGGGCTTCAGAGATGAAGAATTCTTAAAGGAAAACGGGGCTGAGTTTGTTGTACACAGCCCCGAAGAAGCATGGGAATTCATTAATAAGTAATATACTTATACCACGTTATGAAGCAGGGAAGACTGCAATTCACAAAGCTGGGGGTTCTTGGATTCACGAATCAGTTCTACCAGACCTTCGGTGATAAGCATTGCTCCATCCTTGTTAAAATGTGTATTCTCAGAAACAGTTTCTGGCTTGGCAAGTTCTTTTAAGAAATCGTCAGGCCATTTTCCTTTATTGATACCTTTTTTGATTGAAGTATATCTGTGGATATTGTCATGTCCGATTTTTTCAAAAAGTTCAACTGAATAAGAAAACAGGTCAAGTACAGGAGTGCCGGTTTCTTCGCCAATCTGGCGCATAGCTCTTATATAGCTGAAATTATTACCGCCGTGGCAGCCGGGAGCGTCCATGATTGTTCCGTCATCATTAAAAAATGTTCTTGCAGGCGCAGTAACTAACACAGGAACTGCATCATGCTTTCTTGCCATATCAATAAACTGTTTGATGAACCATTTGTAACTGCCCATAGAAGCGTCTTTTGAGTATGGATAGTAAGTGTCATATGGATAAGACTGGTTTATGGCTAGAACACTGTTAAGAACAGCCTGTTTATCAGTTATCGAATCATCGTTATTAAGTGCCTCAATATATTCAGGTGGTATATAATTCTTAGGCATCTTAACTCCTGCTATAACAGGAAATCGACCTGATTCATCTGGTACGCCAAGCGGAGTCTGGCGGTTAAACATAGATTTGTAATCCTTTGAATCGTCATCATTATGACAAAACTCTATAAAAAGATAGTCTCCGGACTGAATATGTCTGTCAATCTCTTCAAATCTTCCTTCATTAATAAAAAGTCTTGAACTTCTGCCACCCTTGGCATAGTTAAATACATTTACATCAGGCTTAAAGAAGCGTGGCAGAAACTGTCCCCAGCCTGCAATAAATTCTTCTTCAGTATAATTCTGTACAATAGAATCTCCAGCAAGATAAATGTTCATACATACCTCCTTGTTTTGCGGAGCAAAATGCGACTGCCCATGCAGGAGCAGAGGTATTGCCTCCGTTGTTTTGCGAAGCAAAATGCTTTCAATAAGTTAATTATAGCCTTAAATGTTTTGACAAACTACATTTGTTTTGTGAATATACTCATTAAAAACAGATATTTAATGTTTCAGGCGGACAGCATTGCACAGATTAAAGAAAAGGTGTTATAATACAAGGCAAATATAAGCACGAGGAGATTGATATATATGTACGAATTTACAGAAGACTGTATGATACACATTGATAATATTGATGAAGAACATAGAAAACTGTTCCAGATGCTTAATGAAGCATTTGCACTGGTAAAAGAAACAGATAATGCCGCGTCAATTGCGAAGAATCTTATAGATAATCTTAAGGATTATGCTATTACACATTTTGCTCATGAAGAAGAATACATGAAGAGTATTCATGACCCGGAACTGCCAATACAGCAGAGAGAACACAAAGCATTTGCAGAAAAGATTAATACATTTAAGTTAGATGAATCTTCACCGGAGGCAGCAAGAAATTCTCTTAATGAGCTGCTGCTTTATCTTACCAGATGGCTTTACAGCCACATCTTGAGCAGCGACATGATGATTGGAAAGATGGCACCAGAAACTAATGTTGATGACGCATTTGCATTTACAGACAAATATATAACAGGAATTGAGCTTGTCGATGAGGAGCATAAGCATCTTTTTGATATTATCAGGGACACTAATGATGTTATACATGCAGAACTTCTTCATGATAAATATGATGAAATCATAAGACTTCTCTCAGAACTGAGGGAATACACGGAGACGCATTTCAGTGATGAGGAAGAACTGATGAAGAAAATCGGATATCCTGAAATTGAAGCACAGAAAAGGGCACATTCAGCATTTGTAGAAAAGCTTGTAAATATTGATTTCAGGGAGCTTGAGGCAATGGATGATAATCAGGAGGAATATCTTATGGATCTTATAGGATTCCTGCTTGGCTGGCTGTCTAACCATATACTTGGTTCGGATAAAAAGATTGGTAAATATATAAAAGAACACAATATTGTACTTGAAAAGTAATATTCTTTGTGATATCATTTATGTGTATGAATATCTTAAAGACTATGAAAGAGACTTCTTTTCATGGAACCTGACAGGAAAGCGATGCCACCGACTGAAAGCATACGCAGGGAATTGTTAAGAGGAACGCTCTGGAGTTGAATGGTTGAGCGGCCGGGGAACGGCTGGGTAGGTCATTCCGTTACACGCGTTAAGTGCAATGAGATGAAAGGTTTAAGCACCTTTCAATGCGGGTGGTACCGCGGATAACACAGTTTATTCGCCCCGGGATGTATATTACATCCTGGGGCTTTTTTGTGCGAAAAAGCATTGCAGGATGTTAGGTATTATTATTTTATTTGACAGGACATAACATTTTGCCTGTCCAGAAAAGAAAGGAGATTGCAATGGCAAACATGTACAGAGATGTTAACTTAAGTGAAGTTAATGAAAGTTACATCGGCAAGGAGTTAAAGGTTGCAGGATGGGTTGAGAACATCCGTGACCACGGAGGAGTTTCATTTATCGATTTAAGAGATATGTATGGAGTGCTTCAGGTAGTACTTCGTGATACAACATTACTTGATGGTATTCATAAGGAAGAGTGTATCGCTATTGAGGGTATTATGGAGCAGAGAGACGAGGAGACTTACAATCCTAAGATTCCTTCAGGAACAATCGAGCTTGAAGCTAAGAAGATTACAATACTTGGACAGGTATACCAGCAGCTTCCATTTGAAGTACAGACTTCTAAGGAAGTAAGAGAGGATGTACGTCTTAAGTACAGATATCTTGATTTAAGAAACCAGAAGGTTAAGGATAACATGATATTCAGATCAAAGGTTATCGCATTCCTTCGTCAGAAGATGACAGACATGGGATTCCTTGAAATCCAGACACCTATCCTTTGTGCTTCATCACCAGAGGGCGCAAGAGATTATATCGTACCTTCAAGAAAATATAAGGGCAAATTCTATGCTCTTCCACAGGCACCACAGCAGTATAAGCAGTTACTTATGGTATCTGGTTTTGATAAATATTTCCAGATTGCACCTTGCTTCAGAGATGAGGATGCAAGAGCTGACCGTTCACCAGGAGAATTCTACCAGTTAGATTTCGAGATGAGCTTTGCTACACAGGAAGATGTATTCAGAATTGGTGAAGAGGTTCTTACAGAAACATTTGCAAAATTCGCACCAGAAGGATACGAAGTTACACAGGCACCTTATCCAATCATCAGCTACAAGCAGGCAATGCTTGAGTTTGGTTCAGATAAGCCAGATCTTCGTAATCCACTTAGAATTATTGACCTTTCAGAATTCTTTAACAAATGTACATTCAAGCCTTTCCAGAACAAGACTGTAAGAGCAATCAATGTACATGCAAAACTTTCAAAGGGACAGCATGAGAAGTTACTTAAGTTCGCTACAGGAATCGGAATGGGCGGACTTGGATACCTTGAGGTTCTTGAAGACGGAAGCTACAAGGGACCAATTGATAAATTTATTCCAGAAGAACTCAAGGGAGAAATCAAAGACCTTGCAGGACTTCAGCCAGGAGATACAATCTTCTTCATCGCTGATAAGGAAGACAGAGCAGCATACTTTGCAGGACAGATCAGAAACGAACTTGGTGAGAGACTTGACCTCATTGAGAAAAATGCATACAGATTCTGTTATGTTAATGACTTCCCAATGTTTGAAAGAGATCCAGAAACTAAGAAGATTGGATTTACACATAATCCGTTCTCAATGCCACAGGGTGGACTTGAGGCACTTAATACAAAAGATCCACTTGATATTCTTGCATACCAGTATGATATCGTATGCAACGGTGTAGAGTTATCATCAGGAGCAGTCCGTAACCATGACATGCAGATAATGGTTAAAGCATTCGAAATTGCCGGATATGACGAAGAAGTATTAAAGGCAAAATTTGGAGCATTATACAATGCATTCCAGTTTGGTGCACCACCACACGCAGGTATGGCACCAGGTGTTGACCGTATGATTATGCTCCTTAGAAATGAAGAGAATATCCGTGAGATAATTCCATTCCCAATGAGCGGAACAGCACAGGATTTAATGTGCGGAGCACCAAATGAGGTAACAGAGCAGCAGCTTAGGGAAGTTCATATTAAGGTTAGGGACTAGTTGGCGGACGGACGACTGCAGGATTTTTATAAATTCACCGCAGGCACGCTTTCGCTGCTTGTCGCTCGCAGCGGTACTAAACTCCTTGGAATTTGGCTGCCTAAAGGCAGCCGCTTCCAACTCGTTAAGTGCCGGCGGCTCCAAAGCACCTTGCTTGTGAATTTATAAAAAATCCTGCCGCCTGCCCTTCGACCACCAATACCTGACTGAATATAAATTCCTCTGATGGAAAGAAAGTAGAGATTCCCACCACACTTCGCCACCGGCGACGAGCGCAGCGATGTCGCGTCTCGTTCCGGGGTAGATGTGTGAGCCTGGAGAAATTGGATAAAGCGTGAACAAGACACTTTGGAGCCGCCGGCACTTAGCAAAATCGGCTGGTGGAGTCTGAAAAGCTAGCTTTTCAGACGGAGGTGGCCGATTTCGCTTAGTACCGCTGCGAGCGACAAGTAGCGAAAGCGTGTCTTGTGATGATTTATCCAATTTCTCCAGGCGTATATAACGACAACGAAAGGAGACGCACACATGGCTAATGTAATTAGTGATGAGACAATTGAGTATGTTGGTATCCTTGCCAAGCTTGAACTCTCTAATGAAGAGAAGGAAGCTGCCAAGAAGGATATGGCGAGCATGCTTGATTATATTGACAAGCTCGGAGAGCTTGATACTACAGGGGTAGAACCTATGTCACATGTGTTCCCTGTTAATAATGTAATGAGAGAAGATGTTGTTACTAATGGTGACGGAAGTGAGGCAACTCTTGCTAATGCACCTGAATGTAATGAATCAGGATTTATTGTACCTAAAACTGTTGAATCATAGAAAGGACGCATATGAGTTTATTAGATTATACAGCTGTTGAACTGGCTGCTAAGATTAAAGCGGGTGAGACAACAGCAACAGAGGCTATGGAAGCTGTTATTGCACAGATTGAAAAGTCTGAAGATGAGCTTAACTGTTATGTCACATTTGACAAGGAAAAAGCTCTTGCAGCAGCTAAGAAAGCAGATGAGGATATCAAGGCAGGTAAGCTTACAGGACCTTTAGCCGGAGTACCATTTGCAATCAAAGATAATATGTGTACAGAGGGCATGCTTACTACATGCTCATCAAAGATACTTGGTAATTTCGTTCCAACTTACACAGCAGACGCTGTAGAAAGACTTCAGAATGCAGGAGCTGTAATTATCGGAAAGACTAACATGGATGAATTCGCGATGGGTTCTACAACTGAGACAAGTGCATTTGGTGCAACTAAGAATCCACGCAATCCTGAGCATGTACCTGGTGGTTCATCAGGTGGTTCAGCAGCAGCAGTAGCAGCTAATGAGTGTTTTGCAGCACTTGGTTCTGATACAGGTGGATCAATAAGACAGCCAGCTTCTTACTGTGGTGTTGTAGGCTTAAAGCCAACTTATGGAACAGTTTCACGTTACGGACTTATCGCTTATGGTTCATCATTAGACCAGATTGGACCTTTATGTAAGGATGTAACTGACTGTGCAACTATCATGGAAGCTATCGCAGGCAAGGACGATAAGGATTCAACATCTATCGGAAGCGGATGATTATTCATTTACAAATGCATTAGTTGATGATGTTAAGGGAATGAAAATCGGTATTCCAAGAGATTATTTTGGAGAAGGTCTTGACCCAGAGGTTAAGGAAGCTGTTCTTAACGCTGCCAAAGTTCTTGAGAGCAAGGGCGCAATCGTTGAAGAGTTTGATTTAAGCCTTGTTGAGTACGCAATTCCTACTTATTATACAATCGCAGCAGCAGAAGCAAGCTCTAACCTTGAAAGATTCGATGGTGTTAAATATGGATACAGAACTAAAGAATACGAAGGACTCCACAACATGTATAAGAAGACACGTTCAGAGGGCTTTGGACCAGAGGTTAAGAGAAGAATTATGCTCGGTTCTTTCGTATTAAGTTCAGGATATTATGACGCTTATTATCTTAAGGCATTAAGAGTTAAGGCTCTTATTAAGAAAGCATTTGATGAAGCATTTGCAAAATACGATGTAATTCTTGGACCTGTTGCACCTACAACAGCACCAAAGCTTGGTTCATCACTTTCTGACCCTATTAAAATGTATCTTGGAGATATCTATACTATTTCTGTAAATCTTGCCGGACTTCCGGGACTTTCTGTTCCATGCGGTAAGGACAAGAATGGTCTTCCAATCGGCTTACAGCTTATTGGCGACTGCTTTAAAGAGAATAATATTATCCGTGCGGGCTACGCTTATGAGCGCACGAGGAAGATTTGAATAGGAGGGAGGCATAAGTATGAAAGATTATGAAGTTGTAATCGGACTTGAAGTCCATGTTGAATTAGCTACTAAGACAAAGATTTTCTGCGGATGCTCAACTGAGTTTGGTGGAGCACCTAACTCACATACTTGCCCTGTGTGTACAGGTATGCCGGGTTCTCTTCCTGTTCTTAATAAGAAGGTTGTTGAATATGCAGCAGCAGTAGGACTTGCAACTAACTGTACAATTACACAGGACTGCAAGTTTGACAGAAAGAATTATTTCTATCCTGATAATCCACAGAATTATCAGATTTCACAGCTTTATCTTCCAATCTGCCGTAACGGACATGTTGATGTTACATTATCAGATGGAACAGAAAAGACAATAAGAATCCACGAGATTCATATGGAAGAGGATGCAGGAAAGCTTGTTCATGATGAGTGGGAAGGTGTGTCATATGTAGATTATAACCGTTCAGGTGTGCCACTTATCGAAATTGTTTCTGAACCGGATATGCGTTCAGCAGAAGAAGTTATTGCTTACCTTACTAAGTTAAGAACAACAATCCAGTATCTTGGTGCTTCTGACTGCAAGCTTCAGGAAGCGTTCTATGAGAGCAGATGTCAACCTCTGTAAGAGAGCGTGGTTCAAACGAGTTCGGAACAAGAACAGAAACTAAGAACCTCAATTCATTTGCAGCGATTGAAAGAGCAATTAAGGCCGAGACAGCTAGACAGATTGACTTAATCGAAGCAAGGCGAGAAGCGTTGTGCAGAAACAAGAAGATGGAATGATGACAAGGAATATTCATATGCTATGCGTTCAAAGGAAGATGCGCAGGATTACAGATATTTCCCAGATCCAGACCTTGTTCCAATTCACATCAGTGATGAGTATTTAGCAGAACTTAAGGCAAAACAGCCAGAGTTCAAGGACGAGAAGAAGCGCACGTTATATTGAAGAATTCGGACTTCCTGAATATGATGCAGAGATTCTTACAGATTCTAAGAAGTTCACAGAAATCTTTGAGGAAGCTACAGCCATCTGCAATCAGCCAAAGAAGGTTTCCAACTGGATTATGGGCGAGACAATGCGACTCATGAAGGAAGAATCAGCTAAGACTGGAAGAGAATTCAGAGCCGAGGAATTAACATTTTCACCTGAAAGCCTTGCCAAGATTATTACTCTTGTTGAAAGAAGGAAATCAACAATGCAGCAGCTAAAGAAATATTCGAGCATGTATTTGCTGAAAATGTTGATGTTGACGCATATGTTGAGGAACACGGATTAAAGCAGTTAATGATGAAGCGCGCTCAGAGCAACAGTCGAGAAGGTTATCGCTGATAATCCACAGTCAGTTGCTGATTATAAGGGCGGTAAGAAGGCAATCGGTTATCTTGTAGGCCAGACTATGAAGGCAATGCGGGAAAAGCTAATCCGGGAATGGTTAATGCTCTTTTACAGGAGCTTTTAAAGTAACACATGAACTTAAAACTAGAAGGAGATGTGGAATGAAAAAGTTAATTTTGATGTAAAACTCCCAGCATTTGTGGAGAGAATAGTATATGTTGATAACTATGGTGCAAGACCATACTGTTACACTATTGAGGATGCATCAAGAAATGCGGATGCGATAAACAGGGCTATTAACTATATTTCAGAGAAGCGGTGGCGGAACTGTTGTGATTCCTGATGGAATCTGGTTTACAGCACCAATTGAGATTAAGAGTGATGTTGAGTTAAGAATTGAGAAGAATGCAATACTTAAATTTTCTAAAGATATTGACCAGTATCCGCTTATTATCACTAACTATGAAGGTCAGGAATGTATAAGAGCCAAGTCACCTATTACAGCTGAAAATGCTATTAACATCGGTATAACAGGTGGCGGTGTTATTGATGGAAGTGGTGATATGTGGCGCCCTATAAAACAGTTTAAGATAACTGACAGACAGTGGGAAGCTCTTATGAAAAGAGCCAGTATATAATTGATACTAAAGGGGCGGCATATGGATGCCGACAGAAAGCTCATTTAAAGGTAATGAGCATAATATCCAGCTTGACGCTGAGAATGCACTTGAGAAAGCAAGCGAATATTATGATTTCTACAGACCTGTAATGGTAAGCCTTCGTCACTGTAAAAGAATTCTTCTTGATGGTGTAACATTTAAGAATTCACCAGCATGGAATATACACCCATTTTTCTGTAAGAATCTTACAGTAAGAAATGTTACGGTGAGCAATCCTTATTATGCGCAGAACGGTGATGGAATTGATGTTGAATCATGCAAGAAGCGTTCATATACACAACTGTACATTTGAAACAGGTGATGATGCAATCTGCTTAAAGTCAGGCAAGAATGCCGTCGCAAGACAGATTGAGGGACCTTGTGAGGATGTATATATCCATGATTGTCTCGTTAATGAGGGACATGGCGGCTTCGTTATCGGAAGCGAGATGAGCCGTGGTATTAAAAATGTATTGGTAGAGAATTGTACTTTCCTTGGAACTGATGTCGGAGTCCGCATTAAGAGCGCACTTGGACGAGGTGGCGTTATCGAAAATATTAACATAAAGAATATTAATATGGTTGATATTAAGGAACAGGCAATTATTCTTACAATGTCATATGTGCTTAATTCTCTTAACAGAGATGAAGAAATTAACGGAATCGACAAAGACGACATTCCTTATTTTAAGAATATTAATTTTGAAGGAATTAACTGTCTTGGAGCAAAGGAAGCGGTTGTTATTGAACCGATAAAGGATATGCCTGAGACAATCACAGATATACACATTAAGGCTTCATCATTTGTTACAAGTGGTGAGAACCGTGTTGGATGTGACTGCCTTACAAGTGAACAGACAACTTATGAGATATTATAAAGAAATCCCGGCAGCACTGATATATGTGCTGCTGGGATTTATGCGTTGTGTCTTAATTTTTCTTTTCAATCTTAGCCTCATATTCATCAAAGATATAACCAAGAATCGGTGCCATACCGACAAACTCGCAGCCATAAAGATAATTGTCAGTGCCCTCAATCGGCTGACTTCTTATAATCTTGACAACACTGTAGAGAGTATCTGTTTCAGAGCCAAGATTAAGAGCAGCATTAAAATAAAAGTTGATAGGAAGCATGCTTTTGATTCAAATGCAATTCCGCCTTCCAGATATATTGGTAACTGTAATAGGGGAATCAAGGTTCTTAATCTCTTTATTATCCTGATTAAACAGTGAGGATACATTAAGCCTTAAATCAGCTTTCATTCTTTAAAACGTCTTTTTCAATTCCATTAGCCATAATAAAATCTCCCATCTTAATATTATTATTCGAGTGAATAGTACACTTCTAAAACTGTCTATATTTATATTCTAATAATACACTTTAATGAAGTAATGTGCAATGTATTATTGCATAAGATAAAGTCTATTGATTTTGAAGGAGTGCTGTTATATAATATTTTGTTTGTTTTAAACCGCATAATGACGGCGGTTTGATAACTTTTAACTAATAATTTTATTAAGAAGAAAAGGATGGATGAACTCATGGGAAAATGTGAATTACTCTATGAAGGAAAAGTAAGAGAAGTATATGATTGCGATGACAAGCTTGTTATGGTTGCTACAGACCGTATCTCAGCATTTGATCACATTTTAAAGAATAAGGTTACAGAAAAGGGAGCAATTCTTACACAGATGTCAAAGTTCTGGTTTGATTATACTAAGGACGTTGTTGCTAATCATATGGTTTCAGTTGATGTTAATGACATGCCAGAGTTCTTCCACAAGGATGAATATATTGGAAGAAGCATGCTTTGCAAGAAGCTTACAATGCTTCCTGTTGAGTGTATCGTAAGAGGATATATAACAGGTAGTGGCTGGGCAAGCTACAAGGAAAACGGAACAGTCTGTGGAATTAAGCTTCCAGAGGGACTTAAGGAATCAGAGAAGCTTCCTGAACCAATCTACACACCAAGTACTAAGGCTGAGATTGGCGACCATGATGAGAATATTTCATTTGAGAAGAGTATTGAGGTTCTTGAAAAGAAGTTCTCAGGTAAAGGTCTTGAGTATGCTACTAAGATTAAGGATGCAACTATAACTCTTTACAAGAAGTGTGCAGAGTACGCTTTAAGCAAGGGTATTATTATTGCAGATACTAAGTTTGAATTTGGTCTTGATGAGAATGGTGAGGTAGTTATCGGTGATGAGATGCTTACACCAGACAGCTCAAGATTCTGGCCATTAGAAGGATACGAGGCAGGAAAGAGCCAGCCATCATATGACAAGCAGTTTGTAAGAGACTGGTTAAAGGCTAATCCAGACAGTGATTATTTACTTCCAGATGATGTAATCGAGAAGACAGTTGAGAAGTACAAGGAAGCATATAAGCTTCTTACTGGTAAGGATTTTTCCCGCAAATAATCACAGTCAATAAGGAATGGAGAATTATGAATCAGATTGATATTAATGACAGCCACTATGCTGAAGATGAACTTCATGAGGAATGCGGAGTCTTTGGTGTGTATGATTTCGATGGCAATGATGTTTCATCTACAATATATTATGGCCTTTTGCCCTTCCAGCACAGAGGACAGGAAAGCTGCGGTATAGCAGTCAGTGATACAGAAGGACCTAAGGAAAGGTTCTTTCATATAAGGATATGGGACTTGTTAATGAAGTCTTTAATCCTGAAAAGCTTGAAAAGCTTAATGGTAATATAGGTGTCGGACATGTAAGATATTCAACAGCCGGAAGCAGCAGCCGTGAGAATGCGCAGCCACTTGTTCTTAACTATGTTAAGGGAACTCTTGGTATGGCACATAACGGTAATCTTCTTAATGCGGTTGAACTGCGTGAAGAGCTTTCTTATACAGGAGCTATCTTCCAGACAACTATTGATTCAGAGGTTATTGCTTACTTAATCGCAAGAGAAAGACTTAATGTTCCTACTGTTGAGGGAGCTGTGTTAAATGCGATGAAGAAGATTAAGGGTGCTTATTCACTTATCGTAATGAGTCCTAGAAAGCTTATCGGAGCAAGAGACCCATTTGGTTTCAAGCCATTATGTATCGGTAAGAGAGATAATGCATACTTCTTATCATCAGAGACATGCGCACTCGATACTGTAGGTGCAGAGTTTGTAAGAGATGTTGAGCCTGGTGAAGTTGTTACTATTACTAAAGACGGAATCAAGTCTGATAAGTCACTCTGCCAGAAAAATACAGCAAGATGTATATTTGAATACATATATTTTGCAAGACCAGACAGCAAGATTGACGGAATGGGCGTATATGAGTCAAGAATTAATGCGGGTAGAATCTTAGCAAAGACTCATCCTGTAGAAGCTGATATTGTTGTAGGTGTTCCAGAATCTGGTAATCCGGCAGCACTTGGTTTCTCAATGGAATCAGGAATTCCTTATGGTAATGCATTTATCAAGAATAACTACGTTGGACGAACATTCATCAAGCCTAAGCAGAACAGAGAGAATCAAGCGTTAAGGTTAAGCTGAATGTACTTAAGGAAGCAGTTGCAGGCAAGAGAGTTGTCATGATTGATGACTCGATTGTACGAGGAACAACAAGTGCAAGAATTGTTAATCTTCTTAAGGCAGCAGTGCTAAGGAAGTTCATGTAAGAATAAGTTCGCCGGCGTTCCTTCACCCATGTTATTTTGGAACAGATATTCCTTTCAGAAGACCAGCTTATCGCATCAGGCCATTCTGTAGATGAAATCTGTGAAATTATTGGAGCAGATTCATTAGGCTATCTTGAGGTTGATAAGTTAAGTGAGATGATATGTGGACAGACAGGTTACTGTGACGCATGTTTTACAGGCAATTACCCAATCGAGCCGCCTAAGATTGATATCCGTGGCGAGATGGGCTGATAAAGCGATTGCAGCATGCTGCCTGGAGGACATCTCTGATGTGACGGTTGGTTGAGGCTTGCTATACGTGTCGCGGACAGTGGATGTGCCTTGAAAGCATAATATTGCTGAATATGAAGGCAATTTCTGGCTGAATACCTATAAGATTAACATATGTGCTGATTTGGTAGGTGTTTTTAGCAGAATAATAGAATATATGACACAAGATGCCTACTAAAAGCATGGAATATGTTATTTAGTAGGCATTTTAGTAAAAATGTAGCACTATTATAATAGTCACAAACGAAATTTACCTACTAAATTGCTGAATATGCGACTATTTATAGGTATCATGACAACAAGCAAAGAAAATCAGGCTAAAGCAAACAGAAATTAACAGTTTCAAAGTGTATCATGACAATAATTACAAGAAAAGGGGAACAGGATGAGTTATTTTCCGTTTTAGAGAAATAGAAGGGGAGAAATGCCTTGTTATCGGTGGCGGTAAGGTGGCAGCAAGAAAGATAAGCAGGCTGAAGCGGATTTGGCGTGAAGATTAAAGTTGTTGCACCGTCTATAGTTTCTGACATAGAGGGCGCAGGCTTGCGATAATATAAGTGTTGAAAGAAGAATATTCACACCACAAGATATTGAAAATGTGGACTTTGTTATCGCGGCGGCTGGGGAAGAAGTGGATAAAGAAGCTGCAAGATTGTGCAAAGAAAAGGGTATTCCTGTAAATGTTGTGGATAACCAGGAACTGTGCGACTTTATATTCCCTTCCAATTGTGCAGAAGCGGTGATATGGTTGCGGCTTTGTTACAGGTGGGAAGAGTCCGCATGTTGCAGCTAAGTTAAGAAGAGATTTTGAAGCAAATGTATCTGATAATATAGAGAGCATATTAGATTATCTTTCAGAGGTCAGGACACTTGCCAAAGAAAAGATAGATGATGACAGAAAAAGAGCAGCATTTATAAGAGAAGTTTCTGAATTCTGTATGAAAGCAGACAGAGTGCAGCAGCAAGGAAGAAAATGCATTTTACAGAAATATCTTGATAATGGAAGCGGGAAGATACTGCCGGGAGCGGCACTTGTTGGTGCAGCTGCGGTTCATATGAATTAATTACAATCAAAGGTCTGTCAGAGATAAGAAGTGGCAGAGGTTATAGTGTATGATGATTTGATTGATGAGCATCTGCTGGAATTTGCACAGGAGAGCTGTGAGCTGATATACGCGTAAGAGAAGCGGCAGACATTCTAAGGCACAGGAAGAGATTAATGAACTGCTTGTTGCTAAAGCACTTGAGGGTAAATATATTGTGAGACTGAAAGGCGGAGACCCGTATGTGTTTGGCAGGGGCGGCGAGGAAGCACTTGCACTTAAAGCACATGGTATACCTGTACATGAAGTTCCGGGAGTTACTTCTGGCATAGGCTTGTGCGGAATGGCGGAATTCCAGTAACACACAGGGGCAAGCCGTGGATTTCATGTGATCACAGGACATACGGCTGATAATCTGCCACCGGAGGTTGAGAAAATCAGGTGGAAATCATATGCAAAGCTTGATGAAACATTTGTATTCCTTATGGGATTAAAGAGTATAGACATGATTACGGAAAAGCTGATGAGATATGGAAAGTTGTCAGATACGCCGGTTGCGGTAATTCACGGTGAGAATACAGATGGTACATATGTAAAGCTTGTCGGAACACTTTCGGATATTGCAGCAAAGGTGAAAGAAGTAGACTTCCCATCACCAGCTATTATAGTTGTTGGCGAGGTTGCGTCACTGGAATTGACGGATTAGCAGAAACTTAAGATGCGCTGAAAAGCAGCGCAGGAATAGAGGTTAACATGGATAAAGACAGACTTGACAGACAGATAGAGTTTATAAGAGAGATTGATAAGGAAAAGAGCATTGGAAGACAGACGTATCTGGCGGATGCGTCAAGAAAGGAAGATGACGCTGAGCATGCATGGCATATGGCAATTATGACTGTGCTGTTGTCTGAATATGCCAACGAAAGATTGATGTGCTCCGCACAGTGACAATGCTTCTTATACATGACCTTGTAGAGATAGATGCGCGATACATATGCTTACGATGAGAATGCTAAGAAGACACAGCGTGAAAGAGAGTTAAAATGTGCTGACAGAATATTCAGTATTCTTCCAGAAGATCAGGGGAAATATATGCGTGAACTGTGGAGGAATTCGAGGCACAGGAAACACCGGAGGCAAAGTTTGCAAGAACTATGGATAATTTCCAGCCGGTAATTTTAAATGACGCTTCAAATGGTAAGAGTTGGGCTGAAAAGGAGTGCATTTAAGCCAGATATTAAAGAGAAATGCAAGAACCGCAGAGGGTCAGAAGAATTGTGGAAGTATTCTTATGAGAAGCTTATAAAACCTAATGTTGAGAAGGGAACATTAAAGAGGATTAACTCCCCTTTAATATTCATTGTGGGTGTTCAAGCATAACAACTATGCGGAATTCATGCTTTCATCTGAATAAGTATAATTTAGCAGACCATTATATTTATCAGCTATTCGTTTCACGCTTTTAAGACCATAACCATGAAGCGTGGTTATTATGCTTTCCAGAGTGGAGTCTGCCATCAGAGCCTAACGGAGAGGCATCACAGGAATTAGCAATGCTTATAAGGTCAGCATTTCCGCCTCTTATTAGAGATACATTACAATCTATGTAAGGCTCATCGCAATGTAATGCAGATTCAATGGCATTATCAAGCAGATTACAGAATATAGAAGTATAATCCCAGAAGCAGCGTATCCGAGAGTATTTGAACGGATATCTGCCTCAAAATTTATATTACAATTACTACATTTTTCGGCATATCTTGAAATAATAATGTTGAGTATATCAATGTTACAGTATCTTTTAGATTTTTAACGCTTCGCTGCCGAGAATATTATTAATATATTGAGATATTTTTCTGTGTGATTTCCATCATTAAGATTATTAATTGTGTTAAGATGATTCTTAATATCATGGATAAGAATATGCTGCTTTCATTATTTTCCTGAATATATCTATAATATTCGATCGGTATCATTTTCCTTTGCAATTCAATCTGTAATCTTGCATATTCGACATTTTTCTTTGAAATGTCCTGCTGCAGATAGAATGTCAGGATATTGATTAGCAAAAGGAGTGTTAAGCAAATAAATATAATAATATTAGTTGAATAAGATATATTTGCATTAATACATATAGAACCAAGTAATAATGTGATAACGGTTGAGATAACTGGAATTAAATGCAGCATTAGAATGCTTTTTGAGGCTTATCATCTTTTAAATAATATATCTGTTTATCAAATATTCTGGTCACAAATTGAGAAACCAGAAGATAGACAGATTTACTTAAGATAACGAATGTTAAGCCAGAGCTATTATAAATGTTATTTTCGCGGTATAAATATATGCTGATGTGAGGAAGGGCAGCAATAAGCCCTTCCAGACAGTGCCATAATTATTGTTAAAGCAAGAGCATGAAAACAGCAGGGTATATCTTTATATTGTAATTTAACACAATACAGATAAAGTAAATAATGAGAGAAAAAATATATTAATGGCTGCATTTCCTAAAAATGAGACTGGAATAAGTAATAAAAGAAACAGATTGTGATAAGAAAAGATAAAAATGTATTTCTTTAGCTTCAAATAAGCGGTTGCAATACAGCCATAATATAATAGCTTCTATGGCATATACGAATAAATAATAGCATATTGATTCATGTGTATTTCCTTCCTGATTTAACGGATAGTTGTAAGATATGCTGAGTAATTCTGATAGAAAGTATTGAATTTACGCATGGCAATATCTGCACAGAGATTATTTTCTAAATATATCTTGTTTGTTGTATAGGACAAAATGTAATTCATATTTACAATATAACAGCGATGACACTGATAAAACTGCCAGATGGAAGCATTGATTTAATGACGGCCAGAGTCTGGGTAGTAGTATATTTATTAGAAGTCGTGTAGATTGTAACATTGCGGCAATGAGGATTAACTTCAGCCATAATGACATCTTTTACGGATATCGTATAGTTTGCACCCTGACATTTAATGATAATACGACCGCCAATAGAGTTATATTCAGATATGGCATCTTCGAAATTACGCATAAAACGTTTTTCTTCAAGAGGCTTTGAAATATATCTGAATACATGGAAACGCATAGCATCATCAAGATATTCCGGAAAAGAAGTAACAATAATTATTATTGCTGCTGGATAGGATTTTAGAAGTGGTATTACCAACAGTAATGCCGTCCATACCAGACATCTGTATATCTAGATAGACAATATCAGGTCTGATACTGGAAGCTAGCATGTCTTCACCAGAGTGAAAAGTATAAATATCAGGCTGATTTATCTTATGTTCTATATAGTATTTCTCACATAGAGATTTAATCTGATTGCAGATCAGATTGTCATCATCACATATAAATATATTCATTATCCAATCTCCATAAATAAAATTATTATAATTATAACTTATTACTTGATTAAAATAAATGTGTATTTTGAGATATGATGTCATTTCAGACATGAAATAAGTCATTTCAAGCATATGATATTGACTTAATTAAATAAACATGATAATAAAAGATTAAATAAAGCGTCGTTTTATTAGTATGTAGTATACGAGGAGGTATATTTTGAAAAAATAAGGCACAAAAGGTTGTAGCGTATTAGATACAGTTTTAAAATTGGAAGCTAATTCTGCATCTTGTATGTTTGCATATGAACCTAAAGCACCTAAGGCATTAGAAAGATTCAAGAAAACAAAGTAATGGCATTGGGAGAAACATAATTATTAACTGGTTGATAAAAGCAAAGCTATTAAAGATGATGAGCGTGAACTATATGAGTATGCACTTAATAGTATGGTTTTGCTTTTATCACCAGCAATCATTTCCATTACGATAGGTTGCATAATGGGAATTCCAGTTAATGGAATATTTATGGTTATGCCGTTTTTTTTTAAGGAAATTCAGTGGAGGATATCATGCACGACATGCATGGACATGTTTTGTGGGGTCGTCTATATTAGTTACATTTTTTTATGGATTTCAATGAACATAAATAGTGGCATATTGTTATATGTGGTGACTGTTATTTCGGTTGTAGAATTATGTGTTTTTCTCCGATTCAGTCAGGTAATAGAAATATTGAAGGAAAGGAAAACATATATACAAAAGGTAGTTATGTCGCAGTTAGCGATTTATATTATGGGTGCAGTAATAGCAGATATAGCGGGAAAACATAACTTTGCTGTTTGTATATTCTTAGGAATAATAATTACATCTGTAATGCAGTTACCATGTTGTATAAAATTAGTAATTTACAATGGAGGTATATTTTATGAAGATTAATAAGATAATTAAAATGGGAAGCATATTAGTGTCTGTTATGTCACTTGTTACATGTTTTGCCTTACCGGTGTTCGCGGGGAATAAAGGTGTATCTTGATATGCAGGAGATACACATTTTACTGGAGAGGTATATGTTGATTCATATTCATCAGGTGCGTGGCTTCAGTCTGTCAATGATGCTGATTTAGTTGTGTCTGGATATGCACTTGATTATGATGGTAATCGTGCAAATTTTGGTAGTTCACATTCTCAGTCTACATATACATCAGATTATGTGTCAGGGGTATATAAATATGCGTGTGCTAATTTTTCAGTTTACTCTAATGATGGCGGCTCCAATACTATATACGCTAACACTATGAGATAAATATAATAATATTTTTCCGAGTGTATTATAAAATACACTCGGAGTTTTTATACGGAGAATTTTATGAAAAGAAAATATATAAAAATAATAATTCCAGTTATATTCTTTATGACGATTTTTATTGTAAGTATGCTCTATATATTACTTCACAAGAATAAAGAAGCAGAAAAAGGCATGGATTATGCAAGTCTTTCAGGAGTTACGGGAGACAGTGATTTCCAGAATTACTGGGATACAGATGGATGGTATGATCTGGCGTCGGTTGGAAGGCGGATATTACTATATGAATTTTGAACAGATGCTTCTATTTTTAAATCTTGAAACCAATGATGTTATTGCTGTGTGTGCAAAGCCCGAATGCAATCATAAGACTTCGGAGTGTAATGCTTTTTGGAAATGGTGCAGCGCTGCGGAGTATATATTATTACAGGGACTACATTTATTATTTTGGACTGTCTAATGGCATTGCTGAATTATGCCGTATGGATAAAAGCGGTACAACAAGAGAGACAATAGCAGAGCTGATGCCAAACGATGGGGTAGATTCAATTAGTGCCGTGTTTCAGGGAGAATACGCTTTTGTATATGAAACTGGTGGACTTATGAATGAGCGAGGAAACAGCCAGAAGCATAATGAAAGTATCACTGGCAACAGGAGATAAGACGACTGTATACACAGTTAAAGGCAAAGGAATTTCTATAACCAATGCAAAAGCTTTTGGAGATAAGATATTTTTACGGTGAGGGAAGCAGATTCTATATCAGACGAATCTACTAATGTACACAGCCGTGGACTATTCAGCTATTCATGCAGTAATGATGTAGTAGAAGAAGTGAGTGACGAGAACATCAATGATTATTATGTTGTGGATGGTGCATTATATTATTTTGTTACCGAAGAGGGACTTTACAGAGTAAATATCGGAAGTGATACATCGCAAAAATATGGGAATCAACAGATAAATGTGATATGTGCAGTGTCTCATCAGATGGAAAATACATTTATCTTAATAATCATAAGTACTGTTATTATCTGTGGAATTATATGGCTTTTCAGAAAACAGATACATAATTCTTGATAAGGATGGAAATGTGATTAATGAGATATTGTGTCCGGATGCGCTTGCACTGTATTTTGGCGATGACAGATATCTGTTCTATAAGAATATGAATGATGCAGAAGCGTCTTATGTATATGGGAAAAGATAACATAGAGACAGGTGGGAGTGGAAGCAGTGTTTGAATGACAAATCATAAAAGACATCTTGGGGTATTATGTAAATTATGCTTAATATTATGTGTTATGTTTATATTATCTGAGTGTTATGTAAAGAAAAACAAATTACAGGTACAAACGGAGGCTACTATTGAATCAGAAGTATCTGAATCAGAAGCATTGGTTATAGAAGGAATGGATTATATAGCAGAAAGAGGTCTTAAACTGGATATAACATACCCAATATTGCAAAAAGACAATATTGAAGGGATATTTATTGAACCTATATGGTAAATCCTGTGAAGTTAGGTAATGGTTTGGGAGAAAAGGCGAGGGAGCATATATTGTTGTTAATATTATAGACTGGCCATCGTTATATAAGGATACAAATATAAAAAGCTTAGATTTTACGGCATATAATGCATCATGTATATTTGATGATTATGATATAAATGAAAATAAATATGCTAAAAACAAATGAAGATAAAAGGTGAATCAAAACAGTTTATGGGAATGATGAAGATAAATTAAAGTTAATAATTTTAAATGAATTTCCAATGTCTGACCAAATATCTCATAATTATATGCAGCCAGGTGATATTGAAATCCAGAGAGCAATTGATGATATTAATAAAATAATTGTGAAGGTGGATGTTCATTATATTGATGGTGCTGAAAATACTGATTATTACAGGATGGAGAGTACATCAGATTATAACATAAACAGAATAGATATATATAAATTATGAGCAGCGTATAGGGGAGAATATGCAAGAACTTAGGAGAATCATCAATTACAAAGAATAATATTACTGTTACTGGCAGCCACAGTGAATATTGTGTTTTTCTGTATGGAAATAAGCCTGTAAAAGACGCAGATATATTATATAGGGAAAATGCAGCGCATACTGCTTATATTGAAGAATATCCCGATGAAGTGTCTGCAATAACGGACAATGCTGAAAAACTTAAGAAATACAGTATATTCAATAAAGCAGGAAGCTTTTCATATGCCAATATTTTGCAGACAGCAAAGGATTTCGAGCGTGTAAAAGATGTTGTTTTACCGGACGATGAGTATAAAGGTGTACAGGCACATACAGCATATTATTATCAGTATTTCTTTACTATGATTGTGATGATGTTTGTTATATATGATATGTTTACACAGCGGGACAATGGCATGTGGAGCATTACTTATAGCTGTGCTAATGGAAGGGCATTGTATGCAGTAAAGCAGACAGGTGTTCTTGCAGTGTGCTTTACACATACTTTAATATACTGGTCTACATTTATTGCAGCAATGCTTCAGGGAGGAGGCTTTAAAGACTTAGGTAATCCGATACAGACAATCGAAGCATTTGGGAAATTTACCTACCCGTGGAGTAAGATAAAATATGTGGTGGTTTTATATCTGGTGTCGATGCTTTGCATAATTGCTCTGTGCATCATTATATGGGCTGTGTTTGTCATATTCCGTAATCGTGTGTATGCACTGGTTACAATGCTTATATTTGCGGCTGTGGAGCAGTTTATATATTCGCATATAGATATTCACAGCGTATTCAACTGGCTGCATTATATTAATATAATTAACATTATAAATATAAATGCAACATTTTCATCATACAGAAATTGGGGTGTGGGAACATATGTATTTCCTGTGTTTTCGGTGGTTCTGTTCGTGCATATGATATGTGCATGCATAATGGCGTATATTGCTGTAAATGTATCGGAAACAATGAAACCTCATAAAAATACAACATTTGTAAAACGGTTCACAGACTGGGTGTCAGGCGGCTGTCAGAAGATTCTTGCAAGGCTTCCCTTGTTGGTAAAGGAAATGCACAAATTCATATTCACAACCCATTGTGGCTGGGTTGTTGTGGTAATGCTTATAGTGACGGCATATGTCTGCCAGACAGGTCAGTATTATTACACGGATGACAATAAATATATGGACAGGGAATATGCAGAGCATGGAGGAACGGACTATACATATTTTCAGAATTATCTGGATGACCTTTACAGGCAGCTGGATGAGCTGCAGTCTGAGATAGACAGCTATGGTGACATTATGACAAGGGATGAGGATATAGATATCCAGACCTATATTAATCTTAAAACAAAGCAGCAGCAGTTATTAAAGCTGATTGAAAGCCGGGGAATATGCAGATAAGATTGAATATATCGGACATATTGATGAGATTTTGGCGTTAAGGCATGGATGATATCAGACAGGGGATATGAGGTAATATCAGGAGAAAAGGGAATGTACCGCCGGATAATGGTAAGTCTTTCACTGATATGTGGACTGATGCTTATGGCAGCAGACAGCGGTTTGCTTGAAGGTGCCAGTGGAATGATACTTTTGAACGGAGTACCGCACTTGGACGAAATAAAATGAAATGCAATAAATATTTATCCTGCATAATAATAGCAGTTATAATGTCTGTTGTTGTATGTGGAATGGAATTCTTATGGATGCGGCACATATATGGAATGCCATATCTTAATGCGCCTCTTGTGAGTCTTACATTTATGGGAGATAAACTTGGCGGGGGCTGTACTCAGCAGTGTTGCCAGATGGCTGATGTTACATGTTACGATACGCCAGTATATGATTATGCAGTATATTGTAAAGCTGGTAATATGTCTTGTATTAAGTGTAGGAACAATGAGAATCACAAGAGGGATGAAGAATTTAAAATAAAGATATGCAGTATTGAATTGATTAAATAAAACATTGTATGCTATAATAAAGTACAGGTATAAAACAAGGCGCAAAAAGTAATGGAATATATGTAGTGGCTGTTATTTTGGTTGTAGAATTATGTGTTTTTCTTGGAATAATACTTACATCTATAATGCAGCTATCAAGTGGGATTATATAAGATATGGGAGGATAGTTATGAAAAAACACTGGTGGCGATTATGATATTATCAGCATGTGCTTTATCAGCATGTGGGAAAAATTATTCTGGAGAGGAAGTTACAACTGTTACTTATGAAAATAAATTTCCGGACTTTGTATATAATAGTAATGACTTTCAGTATTATATAAAAGATAATCATAAGATAGCGGTAGCGGAAGACGGATATTATTTTGCGAGAAATTATAGTGTTAAGAGTGATAATATGATTAATTCTAAATATTATCAGGATGATTCGAAAGACAAAACAAGCAATTCAGAAGAGAATGCTTATGGAAAAATATTATATTATTATGATGTTAATTCTGAGACAGTTACGCCGTTATGCAGCAAGATAGATTGTAAACATAATAATGTTGAGTGTGAAGCATATTTTGATGCAGGAGGAGAGAATGATGGTGGATTTGTTTATTACAAGCATAGACTATATATGATTTCATATGATGATACATCTGGAACTAAGCTGATATCCTTTGATGAAAATGGACATGACAAAAGGAATATTGTGTAATTAATGATAATCCGGAATATGTTCCATATGGGGGCGGAACAAATGATTTGTGTATATTTAAAAATGCTGTGTATAGCTGGGGAAAAGAACAGTTTCAATAGAATCTCAGACAATTGAAATTGTGTTATACAGGACAGATCTTAAAACAAATAAGACAGAAAAGATTATGAGTTATGAAAAATCAGCAGCGCAGAACAGTTATTTAAAAGATTTTGATTGCGATATACAGGCAGTAAAAGATACATTGTATATTAAAACATGTTCATATGATGAGAATGATGATATGTTCATATATACTATATATTGTACACAGGGGAGAATCTGACAGAACTAATGAAATCATATGCACCAAGAGATTGCAATAAAAGAATTGGAAGGAAATGAGTATGCAAGTATTAAAGGCTATGCTGTAAACACAAAATATATATATTATATAGACGAACTTAGCTCAGATAAACTTGATATAGAAGCCGCGTTATTCAGATACAATATAAAACAGGGGAAAAAGAAAAGATATATGACCTGCCAGATACAATGGCATATGATTTGCAATGTGATGACAATTATATATATATTAACAGAGCGTTATCTTCAGGACAAAGTGGAGAATTATGTATTCTTGATAATGATGCAAAGATAATATATCAAAAAGAATATAATGGATATGCTAATCTTACAGCATGTGATGAAAGGTATATAATAATGAGTACAAACGATTCTGAAACAGCATATGATGAGTTTGTGGGGAAGGGAGAAGATGTAAGAGATGTTAATGAAATTAGTCTTTTGATGGTTATGTTGAGAAAGGACGAAATACTCTCTGAAAGTAAAAGTTGGGAATTAATGTATAATGGAAAATTCATGCAATAATGGGGCAATTATGTATGGTGGAATTTAAAAGACTGTTAGACAAAAGGTTTGCTATAATTATATTGATTGTTTCCGTTGTCTCTATTATTGTATTTTATCAATTTAATAATACAACAGTAATAGATAACAATACTTATTCAACTAAAACAATTTATATGTATTATAATCAAATGTTAAAAGATTATTATAATAATTGTGCAACGATGGATAAAAAAACAGCAAGCTTTAAGGCAAAAGCAAAAGTATATATGATACTGAATATGGCGGAATGGAAAGTCCTTAAAGATACTGATAAAGAAGTATATGATGCGGGGAGATACGAAGAAAAAATAAATAGATATCGGGAAACGGCTCCAGAAATTTATGACTATTTTATCGAATTGAATGAGGAAAAATTACTGGACGAATATTTAGATAATTCTGATGAAATAAAGGCAGCTCTTAAGCTGTATGATCAGAATATTGAATATGTTAATGGATATTATGAAGATTTAGATAAATATATTGCGCAGGCAGATACAATGCTCCGGTCAGGCATATATTCGGATAAATCATCATTTGCACATGTTAATATTTTAAAGTCAAAATATGATATAAAAAAATTATATAATGTATCTGTTAATCCGGATAACAGTGCTGCAATAGAAGCAGTTACATTAGCAAGTTCATATATTAATATATTGATTATTATAGCTGTTATGATTAGCGCATTTCGTTTTTTTGATGACAGAAAGAACGGATTGATATATATGATATATGCATCCAGACATGGAAGAATAGCGCTTTCAGTACAAAGAATTATTACGCTTGCTGTTATAAGTATTTTGAGTACTCTGTTTGTATATATGTGTGTATATTCTGTTGCATTTTACATATATGGTGGACTGGGATTTTTGGGGAATTCTTTACAGAGTTGGCATGCATATTCAACAATAAGTTTTACACATACTAAAGCTGTTTTTGTTTTATATATGATTTTGCTTTCTGCGTTAGCATTTTTTTTAACAGGATTACTGGCTTGGATTATAGCTGGTATATTTAGCAATGTGTCTATAGGAATGGGGATTGTAGTAATTGGATTTTTGACAGAATATATTCTGTATACAAAGATTTCAAGTAAAAGTTCATTTGTGTTCCTTAAGAATATTAACATATGGAGTATGATTTTACCGGAGCATACGCTGACTAATTATGCAAATGTTAGATTATGTGGAATTATAACAGACCGGATATATTATATAATTGTTGTATGTATTATTGGCATAATTTTATTTTCTGCGATTGGTATATTGGAATCCTGCATTATTAAGGCATCAAGGAAAAGAAGCATATTTGATAATATAAGTGCCAGAATTAATACTATCTGGCAGAAATGCGTTGCACAAATGCCTCCTATTATTATGGAGTTATATAAAATACTCTGGGTAAGAAAGGGCATAGTAGTTGTATTATTTGTTATATATATTGTAAGTATCAGTGGTATAAAAAGAGGGTATATATATGACGAGAATATGATAATTGCAACAAACTATTATAATGAAGCAGAAGGAATGCAATTATCGGAAGAATTATATTGCATAGTAAATAAATATGAAGAAGAAAAAGAATACTGGGATAACAGGTTAATTGATATTTCAAATTCATTTGACATGGAATCAGGAGAGTACAGTAAAGCAGATTTTGATGAAGCAAATAAGCAGGCAGCTTTATATAAGACTGGTCTTGATGAAATACATAGAAATATTAATAATTTGGAAGAACTTAAGAAAAAACATATAAATGGAACAGTTGTCAAACCATATATTGTTGAAGATATGTTTGGAAAAAGACTGTATGATCATGAAAGCAAATATGCGTTAATCGGGGTTATGAGTCTGGCTTTTTTATTACATGGTATTATGTCTGATGATAAAAGGCAGAATGTGACAGCATTAATTCGTTCTGCAGCATATGGGCGTGGCAAGAGGATATTAATAAAGGCATGTTCAACATGTATTGTTGTGGCAATAGTCTGGGGAATTATATTTATACCTGATATTGTAAATGTTACTCATATGTATGGTGTTAAAGATTATACAATGTTAATACAGGATTATCCTATGTTTGGAACTATAAAGATTCCAATGTCGTTAGGACAATATATAGCTGTAATCATGATATGGAAGTATATTATAATGGTTGCAATTTCAGCTATTATAGTTTTGATTTCAGATATTTTTGATTATATGCATTCGCTGATAATATCCTTTGCTTTAACAATTACACACATATTGTATATAATAGGATTTAGCAATTTATACTATGTATCTGTAGTAACCCCGTTGCTTGTATCAGAAAATTGGAACAGAACAGGAAATCAATTTAATGGGGTAATAATTGCAGTAATTGGAATTACATGTTGGGGAATCTTATTTTATAGGAATATTAAAGAGAATCACAAGAGGTATAAAGAATTTAAAATAAAGTCATAAATTGCAAACGCAGGTCTGCTATGATATACTTAATTTGTATATAGCCTTGCGATGGCTGAATAATGAATTTTTGATATATGAAAGGCGGATATGAGATGAACGACAGATATCAGACACCACTTGCGGAAAGATACGCAAGCAAGGAAATGCAGTACATTTTCTCTCCTGACATGAAGTTTAAGACATGGAGAAGACTCTGGATTGCATTAGCAGAGACAGAGCATGAACTTGGACTTCCTATCACACAGGAGCAGATTGATGAGTTAAAGGCTCACAAGGATGATATTAACTATGAAGATGCCAAGAGAAGAGAGAAGGAAGTAAGACATGATGTTATGTCACATGTATATGCTTACGGACTTCAGTGCCCTAAGGCTAAAGGTATCATACATCTTGGAGCAACTTCATGCTATGTTGGTGATAATACTGATATCATCATTATGACAGAGGGCTTAAAGCTTGTTCGTAAGAAGCTTGTTAATGTAATTGATGAGCTTTCTAAGTTCGCAGATAAATATAAGGCACAGCCTACACTGGCTTTCACACATTTTCAGCCAGCACAGCCAACTACAGTTGGTAAGAGAGCTACATTATGGCTCAATGAATTAGTTATGGACCTTGAAGACCTTGATTATGTGCTTTCTACAATGAAGCTTTTAGGCTGCAAGGGTACAACAGGTACACAGGCTTCATTCCTTGAACTTTTCAACGGAGATCAGGATAAGATCCGTCAGATTGATGGAAAGATTGCAGAAAAGATGGGATTTGATGCATGTGTTCCAGTTTCAGGCCAGACATATTCAAGAAAGGTTGATACAAGAGTACTTAATGTACTTGCAGGAATTGCTGCGAGCGCACACAAGTTCTCCAACGATATCAGATTATTACAGCACCTCAAGGAAGTTGAAGAGCCATTTGAAAAGTCACAGATTGGTTCATCAGCTATGGCTTACAAGCGTAATCCTATGAGAAGTGAGCGTATGGCTTCACTTGCTGATTTCGTTATCAGTGATGCACTTAACCCTGCTATTGTTTCATCTACACAGTGGTTCGAGAGAACACTTGATGATTCAGCTAACAAGAGAATGTCAGTTCCAGAGGGCTTCCTTGCTGTTGACGGAATCCTTGACCTCTACTTAAATGTTGTTGACGGACTTGTTGTATATGACAAGGTTATCATCAAGCACATGATGGCAGAGCTTCCATTTATGGCAACTGAGAATATTATGATGGACGCTGTTAAGGCTGGTGGAGACAGACAGGAGCTTCATGAGAAGATCAGAGAGCTTTCTATGATAGCAGGAAAGAGAGTTAAGCAGGAAGGTCTTGATAATAACCTTCTTGAGCTTATTGCAGCAGAGCCAATGTTTGGTGTTACTCTTGAAGAGCTACAGTCAAAGCTTGACCCTATGAAGTATGTTGGCCGTTCTAAAGAACAGGTTGACGAATATCTTGCTGATGTTATCAAGCCTATCCTTGATGCTAACAAGGAAGAACTTGGTATGAAGGCAGAGATTAATGTTTAATTAATAATTTGGAGGTGTTATAACATGAAGGTTGTATTAGTTAATGGCAGCAGAAGAGATGCAGGCTGTACATATACAGCACTTTCTGTCGTTGCTAAGGAATTAGAGGCACAGGGAATTGATACTGAGATAGTTGCAGTTGGCAGCAGAGTTGTTAAGGGCGAGCTTGACGCAGTTGTCAAGGAAGTTGGCGCTAAGATAACTGATGCAGACGGACTTATTGTTGGTTCACCTGTTTATTATGCTTCTCCAACAGGAGAGATATTAATGTTTCTCGACAGATTATTTGGTGCATATGGTAACGAGCTTCGTTACAAATGTGGTTCTTCAATTGCATCTGCCCGCCGTGGCGGAACAACATCAACAGTTGACGTGTTGAATAAGTATTTCCAGATTAACCAGATGCCAGTTGTATCATCTAACTACTGGAATATTGTACATGGCAATACACCTGATGAGGTTGTTAAGGACGAAGAAGGCATGCAGACAATGAGACTTTTAGGTCAGAATTTTGCATGGCTTGTTAAGTCAATAGACGCAGCAAAGAAGCAGGGAATTGAGCTTCCACAAGGCGAGAATAAGATTAAGACCAACTATATCAGATAATTTATAATTCTTCATAAATATTTAATGTCATAAGAGGCGTGCTGTATATATAATTATGTATATACAGCACGCCTTTACTGCGCGGGCAGTGATGAGGATAGACAGATATTTAAGGAGTATTGTTGTGAAGTCTTACAATAGGAGAAAACTTATGAAGAGAATAATTCTTGGGGCAGTGATACTGCTTGTGGTGCTTATTGCCGCAATCGTAGCCTGCGCCCTGATAAGTTACCACAAACAGCCAGAGCTTACTGCTGATGAGATTAAACAGCTTGATGAGCAGGGCATATGGAAAGAGAGAACAAGTGTCGAGCGGGCGCGCATTATTGAGGATAATGACGAGGCGCTTAAAGAGCGGATAAGAATGATAAGCAATGCAAAGAGTGAGATTATACTCTCAACATTTGACTTCAGGTCAGATGACAGCGGAAAGCTGATGCTTGGAGCACTTATTGATGCTGCAGACAGAGGTGTATCGGTCAATGTTATAGTTGACGGGGTATCCGGTTTTACCAAGATGAAGGGCAATCCTGATTTTAATGCACTTGCGTCATCAGACAATGTGAATGTGAAGATATACAATAAGGTCAATCCTTTTAAGCCGTGGCAGTCAATGGGAAGGCTTCATGACAAATATGTCATAGCCGACAGGACTAATTATATACTTGGTGGAAGAAATACATTTAACTATTTTCTGGGAGCATATCCGGGACATAAGAATTACGACAGAGATGTGCTTGTGTACTGCGAAAGTCCTGATGAAACCAGCTCTGTGAATGATGTTCTTGCTTATTATGAGAGTGTCTGGAACTATAAGGAGAGCAAGGCATTTTTAAAGAATAACAAATGTGCAGGCAATAAGAAGGTCAAGGCGGCAAGGAAAGAACTGCTTGATAATTACAACATTTATTATGCAGATAACAAAGATTACCTGACTGACACTGATTATACAGATGAAACAGTTGAAGTCAGCAATATAGCACTTCTTAGCAATCCGATAGAATGTGGCGCGAAAAAGCCGGTAGTGTGGTATCAGCTTACTAAGCTCATGGAGCAGGCGGATTCGCAGGTTAAGATACATACGCCTTATATTATCTGCAATGAGTATATGTATGACGGATTAAAGAAGGTATGCGATTCTGTTGAAAATGTGTCACTGATGACTAATTCAGTAGGCAATAATGGCAATCCATTTGGATCAGCAGATTATTATGCGCATAAGGATAAGGTGCTTGGCACAGGGCTTGAAGTGTGGGAATATGAAGGCGGATATTCATACCACGGAAAGTCGGTTCTTATAGATGATGATATATCGGTGGTTGGCTCATTTAATATTGATATGAGAAGCGTGTATCTTGATACAGAGCTTATGCTTGTTATTGATAGCAAGGAGATTAATGAACAGCTTGGAGGTGCCATGCAGACGTATGAGCATAGTGCAAGAAAGGCTAATGCTGATGGCACATACGACAATCCATATAATGTGCAGCCTGTAGCGCTTACGCCTAAGAGAGAACGCAGAATGAAGCTGATTAAGAATTTCCTGTTGTGGACGAGATATTTGTTCTAATTAAAATTTTGTGAAAAAAGTTTTGAAAAAAGTCAAAAAAGTGCTTGACATATATCAAGTTTTAATATTATAATAGCAGAGCAGTTTGCGAGAGAAATCAAGCGAATTGTTCTGAATGTGGGGTCTTAGCTCAGCTGGGAGAGCATCTGCCTTACAAGCAGAGGGTCACAGGTTCGAGCCCTGTAGGCCCCATTTCTTTTTAAGACATTCAGTAAATATTATGGCGAGATAGCTCAGTTGGCTAGAGCACACGGTTCATACCCGTGGTGTCGTGGGTTCAAATCCCTCTCTCGCTACTATCTAAGAAGTGGAAGCAGATTATGCTTCCATTTTTTTTGCGCGAGTAGCGATGAGAGAAGCCATGGAAAGTTTACAGCCGTGCTTGCACGGACTGGGAACTTTGTATGGCTTTACGAGGAGCACCGCGACAACGACAGAACGAAGTTCTGGAGTATGAGCTGCTCGCGCAACCCGCGGCGATGAGCCAGCTCACATAGGAGGGGAATAATGACACATTTGCAGGAAGAACTGTTTAAGTTACAGGATATAGCGTACAGGGATTTTCACAGCAGCCTTATGCCGGGGGTAGATAAAGAGGCTGTTATAGGAGTAAGGATTCCGGTTTTGAGAAAATTTGCAAAGGAGTATGCAAAGAGCGGAGAAACTGAGCAGTTTATGCGTGAGCTGCCACATAAGTATTATGAGGAGAATAATCTTCATATGATGATTATAGGGCAGATTAAGGATTATGTTGAGTGCATAAGTGAGCTTGAAAAGTTCCTTCCATATATTGATAACTGGGCAACCTGTGATTCACCGCTTCCAAAATGTTTTGATAAGAATAAAGAAGATATTATTGTGAGAGCTAAGAATTGGATTGCCACAGATGACACATATGTTAAAAGATACGGAATGGGTGTTATGATGCGTCTGTTTCTTGATGAGGATTTTAAGGAAGAATATATACAGCTTGTTGCAGGTGTTAAGTCAGAGGAGTACTATGTAAATATGATGATTGCATGGTATATGGCTACAGCACTTGCTAAACAGTGGGATGCGGCGATTCCTTATATACAGGAACACAGGCTTTCTGAATGGGTACACAGAAAGTCAATACAGAAGGCTGTAGAGAGTTACCGCATTACACCAGAGCAGAAGGATTATTTAAAGGGTTTAAGATAAGGTTATGAAATCAAATGAAATAGATATGACGACAGGTTCCCTGCCAAAGAAAATATTAATGTATTCAGTTCCGCTTATGTTGTCAAATGTACTGCAGGTTATGTTCAACCTGTGTGATGTGGCGGTAGTTGGTAAATTTGTAGGACCACTGGCACTTGGTGCGGTAGGTTCAACGAGTATAATTATTACATTGACAACCGGAATCCTGCTAGGACTAGCAGGTGGTGTCAATGCTGTAGTTGCGCTGTTTGTGGGGGCTAAGAATAGTGCAAATGTAAAGAAAGCAGTCCACACTTCAATTGTAATATGTATGATTGCGGGACTGCTGTTGCTTTTGTCTGGGCTGTTCCTTTCAAGACCGGTGCTGAATCTTATAGGAACTAAGAAAGAACTGATAGATGGTGCAGTTATATATCTTACAATATATCTTCTTGGTTCACCGGCACTTGCAATGTATAACTATGGTAACGCCGTGTTAAGTGCAGTTGGAGATACTAAAAGGCCACTTATGTATCTTATTACAGCAGGTATAATTAATGTGGTACTTAATCTGTTCTTTGTAATAGTATGCAGGCTTGGGGTTGTCGGTGTTGCACTGGCAAGTATAATATCACAGTATATATCAGCATTTCTGATACTTAAATTCCTGTTTGGCTGTGGCAAGGATTACGGACTTTATATAACAAATATAGGAATGGACTCGCATATAGCAGCGAGAGTTTTAAGGATTGGCCTGCCGGCAGCAGTACAGTATTCACTTTTTGCAGTTGCCAATCTGTACATACAGTCGGCAGTTAATTCATTTGACCATGTAGTTGTTGAGGGCAATTCGGCTGCGGCTAATGCTGATAACATTGTGTATGATATGATGGCGGCATTCTATACTGCATGTACAAGCTTTATAGCACAGAATCTTGGAGCAAGAAAGCGTGACAGAATTAAGAAAGCATATCTTGTTACACAGATGTATTCATTTATTATAGGAGCAGTGCTTGGTGCATTGCTTGTAGTTTTCAGGACACAGTTTCTTAGCATATTTACAAGTGATCCGGATGTGATGCATTACGGCTCAATAAGACTTGGAATAATGGGATGCTCTTATTTTATATCCGCATTTATGGATAATGCGGCAGCAGGAGCAAGAGGACTTGGCAGAAGCGTTATACCTACAATAATAGTAATAATGGGTTCTGTTGTGTTCAGAATCGTGTGGGTGTGTACAATATTTGCAAGTATACATACGCTGATGTCACTCTATCTTGTGTATGCGAGTGCGTGGGCATTTACATCTATTATAGGAACGGTGTATTTTATAATAATATTCAGAAAGACTTTGAGATAATCACATACATTTTACAAAAACTTTACGAACACGAGATTATGCATTTTACATAACATTGATAACATACCCTCTGCAAGCAGATGCAGAGGGTTTTCTTTTTTGAGACGACTCACATATCATTCGGTCAGGAAACTGATTCCAGCCCCTACGAAAATCTTCTGTTAATGCTTGCAAATAAAAAACGAGGAAGGTAACGAAAGTTATGAGAAAAGGAATTAAAAAGTTACTTACAGTTGCATTAACAGCAACATTAGGACTTGCAGCATTAGCAGGCTGTGGAACAGGTACATCATCAAATGGAGATGGCTCAGCAAACGGAGGTACAACTAAGGAGCTTTCAGGAAAGATTCAGTTAGCAGGAAGTACATCAATGGAAAAGATGTGTGGTGCTCTCATGGAAGCATTCATGGAAGAATATCCTAATGTAACAGTAACAACAGAATATACAGGTTCAGGCGCAGGTATTGAGTCAGTAACATCCGGAGCAGTTGATATTGGTAACGCTTCAAGAGCTTTATCTGATAAAGAAAAGTCAGCAGGTATTGAGGAGAACATCGTAGCAATTGATGGTATCGCAATGATTACTGATAAGAACAACAAAGTTACTAATGTAACAAAGCAGCAGCTCACAGATATCTACACAGGTAAGATTACTAACTGGAAGGATCTCGGCGGTTCAGACGAAGCTATCGTAGTAATCGGCAGAGAGGCAGCTTCTGGTACAAGAGGAGCATTTGAGGAACTTCTTGAAGTTAAGAATAAATGTGCTTATGCACAGGAACTTGACAGTACAGGTGCTGTACTTGCCAAGGTAGCAGCAACTCCAGGTGCAATCGGATATGTTTCATTAGATGTAGTTGATAAGACAGTTGCAGCTTTAAAGCTTGATGGTGTAGATGCAACAGAGGATAACATTAAGGCTGGTAAGTATACGCTTTCAAGACCATTTGTAATGGCTACTAAGGGTTCTGTTTCATCACAGAGTGAGCTTGTTCAGACTTGGTTTAACTTCGTAAAGTCTGAAGCTGGTAAGAAGGTTATCAAGGGAGTTGGCTTAATCCTCCCAGAGTAAGCCGGTAAATATAGATTCTGAATGGAGAGATTGACATGGAAGAGGTTATAAATGTTGGTATGAATAGAATAAATAAAACACCAGCAGCTGTTAAGGTAACAGCAAATGGTTCTTTAAAAGGTAATAAAAAGTCAAAGCATGCAAGTGAAAGCGTGGCACGGTTTATATTCCTTATATGTGCGGTAGTAGCTATCCTGGCAGTCTGCTCCATTACTATCTATATGTTCATAAAAGGAACAGAGAGTCTTAAAAGTGTCGGAATAGCAGATTTGCTCTTTAAAACAGTATGGGCACCAACGGCTACACCACCTGCATATGGAATTGTATACATAATTCTTTCTTCAATTGTAGGAACAACACTTGCGATTCTTATCGGTGTTCCAATTGGATTATTAACAGCAGTTTTTTTGACAGAGATAGCAGGGAAAAAACTTGCAGCAGTAGTTCAGCCGGCGGTTGAATTACTTGCAGCAATTCCTTCTGTTATATACGGACTTCTCGGATTAATGTTATTAAACCCCCTCCTTTATAAATTAGAAAAGCATGTATTCGCGAATTCCACAACACATCAGTACACAGGAGGAGCTAACCTCCTGGCTGCAGTGCTGGTGCTTGCAATTATGATACTTCCAACAGTTATCAATATGAGCGCGTCAGCAATCAGGGCAGTACCAATGAATTTGAGAGCAACATCACTTGCTCTTGGAGCAACTAAGATACAGACAATATTCAAGGTTGTAGTTCCGGCAGCCAAGTCAGGAATTATAACAGGAATCGTTTTAGGTATAGGAAGAGCCTTAGGTGAGGCAATGGCTATTAATCTGGTAGCCGGTGGTTCAGTAAATCTTCCGCTTCCATTCAACTCAGTCAGATTCCTTACAACACAGATTGTAAGTGAGATGAGTTACGCAGATGGAGTACACAGACAGGTTCTTTTCACAGTAGGACTTGTTCTTTACATTTTCATAATGATTATAAATCTGATAATTACATTTATGCAGAAGAAAGGGGAGAAAGCAAATGGATAATCTTAAAGCTAAGAAAAGGCATCCGGAAGAGATTGCAGTATACTCAGCGATATATGTGTGTGCAGCATTTTCAGTTCTCCTGCTTTTAGGAATTATTGTATATGTGTTTGCTAAGGGCGCAAGACGCGTAAACTGGGCATTTCTTACAGGTGTTACATCAATTCTTCATGGAACTGTGGGAATTGCCGGTAATATTTTGAACACATTGATAATAATATTACTTACTATGATAATTACAACGCCAATCGGTGTAGGTGCTGCGATTTATTTAAATGAGTACGCCAAGCCGGGAAAGCTTGTTACAGTTATAATATTTGCAACAGAGACACTTGCAGGAATTCCATCAATTATATTTGGTCTGTTTGGTATGCTTTTCTTCGGACAGTTATGTCACATGGGATATTCACTTCTGACAGGTTCTCTTACACTTACATTAATGGTGCTTCCGCTTGTTACAAGAAACACACAGGAAGCGTTAAAGACTGTACCTGACAGCTTCAGAACAGGAGCGGTAGGTTTAGGCGCAGGTAAATGGTACACAATCAGAACAATTCTTCTTCCGTCAGCAATGCCTGGAATTGTAACAGGAGTAATCCTTGCAATAGGAAGAATTATTGGTGAATCAGCAGCATTGCTTTTTACAGCAGGAAGTGCACATCTTCTTCCAAAGACTTTTGATGCATTTCTTGAGAAAATATTTCATTCGGGCGGAACACTTACAATCCAGCTTTATTTAAGCGCAAGCAAGGGTGAATTTGAGGTGGCATTCGGCATAGCGGTTGTACTTCTTGTAATTGTACTTCTTATTAATTTTGGTACAAAGAGGCTCGCTAAGAAGCTCGAAAAGCACTAATTGGGAGGAATATATGAGTAATAAGATTAAAGTTAAAGTTGAAAATCTGAACCTGTATTACGGTGAGAATCACGCCCTTAAGGATGTGAACATGGATATACAGGAAAATGCGGTGACAGCATTTATCGGACCATCTGGCTGTGGTAAATCAACATTTTTAAAGACATTAAACCGTATGAACGACTTGGTTGACGGTGTAAGAATAGATGGCAAGGTGCTTCTTGACGGAGAGGATATATATGAGCCGGGAGTTGATACAACTATTCTCCGTAAAAAGGTAGGCATGGTATTCCAGCAGCCTAATCCTTTCCCGATGAGCATATACGATAACATCGCTTATGGCCCAAGAGTTCATGGAATAAGAGATAAGAAAAGACTTGACCAGATAGTCGAGGAGAGTCTCCGTGGAGCAGCTATATTTGATGAGGTTAAGGACAGATTGAAAAAATCGGCCATGGGTCTTTCAGGTGGACAGCAGCAAAGAATCTGTATAGCAAGAGCTCTTGCAGTACAGCCTGAAGTTCTTCTTATGGATGAGCCGACATCAGCTCTTGACCCTATATCTACAGCCAAGATTGAGGAACTGATGGAAGACTTAAAGAAGAAATACACAGTAATCGTGGTAACACATAACATGCAGCAGGCAACAAGAGTTTCGGATCAGACAGCATTTTTCCTTGTAGGGGAGATGGTGGAGTTTGGAGATACTAAGCAGATATTCTCTTACCCGCAGGATAAGAGGACAGAAGATTATATCACAGGAAGGTTTGGATGATGAGAAGTAAATTTGACGAACAGCTTGACAGACTTAATAAAGAAATGATGAAGATGGGCTCTGCAATTGAAGATTCTATACGAAAGGCAGTTGATGCGCTTGTAAAACAGGACGCAGAGCTTGCTAAAAAGGTTATGATTCAGGACGAGGAGATTGACAGGGAGCAGAAGACTATTGAGAGCATCTGCTTTAATCTTCTTATCCAGCAACAGCCGGTTGCTAAGGATTTAAGAACAATTACAGCAGCTTTAAAGATGGTTACTGATATGGAAAGAATTGGTGACCAGGCAGCAGATATCGGCGAGATAACTATTAAACTTGCCAACCAGCCATACATAAAGAAGTTAGAGCACATCAACCAGATGGCTTCTGAGACAATGCTTATGTTAATCAGAAGTATTGAAGCTTATGTTGAGAAGGACATGGACAAGGCAAGAAAAGTTATAGCATATGATGATGTGGTAGATGACCTTTTTGAAAAGGTAAGAGATGACCTTATTGCAATGATACAGGCAGATTCAGCCAATGGTGAGCAGGCTGCAGATCTTCTTATGGTTGCCAAGTATTTTGAGAGAATAGGAGACCATGCAACTAACATTGCAGAATGGGTAATATTTGCTCTTGATACGAAGGGAGGTTTCGATGAAAATGCTTCTGAACATTTGTAAAAATACTCATTTAACTGAAAAGAAATATGAATATCTGTTTCTTCTTCTTAACACACTTGCATGGTGTGTAATCGGCTTCGTAGTGTGGGCGATTGTAAGCATATTTGCATTCAGGGGGATGGAATGGATGTTTACATTCGTTGGATATTTTGGACTTATTCCCGGCTTTATCGGAGGGGTTGTTGAGGCCTGGAGGAATGAAAATTAATATTGATTTATTGTGAAATTGGCATAGAATATAAGCAGAGGTGATGTTATGAAGCGTGTATGCTTATATTCTATGCATTTTGTTTTATGTGTGTTATGTGTCTGCACGATGGCTCTGGTTCTTAGTGCATGTTCTGTCAGGAACGATAAGCAGACAGGTGTGGATGATAGAATGTCAGATGAATCTGAACCTGTTACGGCTAAAGCTGTTCATATTGAAAGAGGTACATCAGGTTCTGAAAATGAAGTGACTGCTCCTTTAGAGAGCGAGAAAGCAACCAGAAAAGGCTATAATCCAGAGATGGCATTTAATTATGATGAACATGAAGATATAGAGGTTGATGATAATTATGTTGCTAGTCTGTGTACGGAGGCTGTAAGGGAACTTGAAGCCATGTTTGGTCCGGCAGAATTCTATATAAAGGCAGAGAATAGTGGGGAGGACAGCTACACACTTAATATCATGTATAATGGTAAGGCTGCAGAATTTGACGATGACGAGTTACAACAGATATATGCATACATAGGGCGAGGAATATAAAGAAGTAAAACTCACAGACATCAATATGCAGAGCTGGTAGTTGAATAATTATCAGTGATATGTTATATTAATCAAGGCGTTGAATTGGGGACACCACTTTTCAAGACCAGCGGTATGAAGCAAAGAGAATTGATTAGAATCAGTTTACAGGATTCATACAGGCGAACATACAACAGGCGTCGGTAATAATAGATTTCCGGCGTGTTCATATTGTGAATTTTAGAGGCAGAGCCAGCTGGAAAGCGGCTCTGTCTCTTTGCGCAGTAACGAGGAGAGACATGGAAATTTCACAGTCGTGCTTGCACGAACTGTGAAATTTATATGGTTCTCGAGGAGCACCCGACAACGACAGGACGAAGTCCTGGAGTGTGAGTTGCTCGCGCAAAAGGCGAGGAGACGCCATGCAAGCTGAAGTGTGCTTGCACAGATTCAAACGCAAAGAATGGCGGAGAGAAGGAAAGGAGGCACAATGGTACAGATTAATGGAGAACAACAGGATGTTGCACTAGTTGCAGGAAAGACACTTCTTGCTTATGTAACAGAAGCTGGGTATGACCCGGTAGGTATTGTAATTGAGAAGAATATGGAAATAATTCATAGGGAAGATTTTGATAAAGTAAGTATTGAAGACGGAGACGTGATTGAAATATTGCACTTTGTCGGTGGCGGTCAGTTCTGACATAAAGGAACGAGTAAGAGAGTCAGATTGGACTTTAAAGCGGTGGGAAAGCGTGAGGAAGTCCAAAATACGAAAGCCTAAACATAATCACAGATAACAGGAGGAAGCAAAGATGGAAAATAAGGCACAGGACAAGAAAGAAGATAAGTTAATATTAGGAGGACATGAGTTCAACAGCAGATTCATATTAGGTTCAGGAAAGTACAATGTGAATCTTATTAAGGCGGCAGTTGAGCGGGCGGTGCTGAAATTATCACACTTGCTCTTAGACGTGCCAATACAGAGAATAAAGAGAATATTCTTGATTTCATACCGAAGGGAGTAACACTTCTTCCTAATACTTCAGGAGCAAGAAATGCAGAGGAAGCGGTAAGAATTGCGAGACTCAGCCGTGAGATGGGATGTGGAGATTTTGTTAAGATTGAGATTATGCATGATGCTAAGTATCTTCTCCCAGATAACTATGAGACAGTGAAAGCAACAGAAATACTTGCTAAGGAAGGATTTGTTGTAATGCCATACATGTATCCTGATCTGAATGTGGCAAGAGATTTACAGAATGCCGGAGCTGCGCGTTATGCCGCTTGCCTCACCGATTGGAAGCAATAACGGACTTTCAACCAAAGCATTTATACAGATACTTATTGATGAAATTGATTTGCCAATTATCGTGGATGCGAGGAATTGGAAAGCTACTTCGCATGTGAGGCAATGGAGATGGGAGCAGCAGCGGTTATGGCTAATACAGCGATTGCGACCGCAGGAAATGTTCCGGCAATGGCAGAGGCGTTTAAGAGGCTATAGAGGCGAGGAAGAAGCGCATATCTTACAGGAATGGGAAGAGTTCTTGCAAGAGGTGGAAGTGCATCTGACCCATTGACAGGATTCTTACGTTAAATGAGGAGAGCAATCCCAAAGGGGCATAGCAAGAGATACTGGCGGGATAATTTCAGCGGAAGCATAACTTCGGGGAAGTATTGCTTGACGAAATATGAGAATATAATAGAAAAGAAGCAGAATAATGAACGAAGAAAATCAGGTGTATTTTATAGACAGTGACCAGCTTCCACCGGCTGCGTTAGAGAGAAAACATAAGTTAGAGCAGGGACCCGTCATTCAGAACAGATTATATGAAATATCTTGATGACATGGAAATAATTGATTCAGATATTAAGGACAAAGTATTAAAGGCAATGGATGAGTTTGATTATGATTCATACACAGCAGCAGATGTTGAGAGGGCTTTAAGCAAAGATACCTGCAATATTGAGGATTTTAAGGCATTGCTTTCACCAGCTGCAGCACCTTACTTAGAGCAGATGGCAAGAAAGGCAGAGAATGAAACTAAGAAACATTTTGGCAATACAGTGTATATATTTACGCCAATATATATAGCCAATTATTGCCAGAATTACTGCATATACTGTGGCTTCAATTGCTACAATAATATTCACAGAAAGAAACTTTCATTTGAGGAAATTGAGCATGAGATGAAAGTTATTGCTGATACAGGAATGGAAGAAATTCTGATACTGACAGGAGAGAGTAGAAAATATTCAGACGTTGAATACATTGGCGAATCAGTTAAGATTGCAAGAAAATATTTCAAGAATATCGGAATTGAGATATATCCTGTAAATGTGGATGAATACCGCTATCTTCATGAGTGCGGAGTTGATTATGTAACAGTATTCCAGGAGACATATAATCCTGTCAAATATGAGACATTACATTTATTAGGACATAAGAGAGTATGGCCATACAGATTCGATGCGCGAGGAAAGAGCGCTTATGGCGGTATGAGAGGTGCAGGCTTTTCAGCATTGTTAGGACTTGATGATTTCAGAAAAGATGCACTGGCAACAGCACTGCATGTGTATTATCTTAACAGAAAATACCCACATGCAGAACTGAGTCTTAGCTGTCCGAGACTCCGTCCGATAATCAACAATGATAAGATTAATCCAAGAGATGTCGGCGAAAAGCAGTTGTGTCAGGTGCTTTGTGCGTACAGATTATTTCTGCCATTCGTTGGAATAACAGTTTCAAGCCGTGAGAGTGCGCAGTTTAGAAATGGTATAACCAAGATATGTGCCACTAAAGTTTCAGCAGTGTTTCAACAGGAATCGGCGACCATGAATCTAAATATACAGGGAAAAAGATGGTGATGCCGGAGATGAACAGTTTGAAATCAATGATAACCGTTCATTTGACAGAATGTATAAGGATATGGAGGATGGCGGGCTTCAGCCAGTCGTGAATGAATACATTTATGTATAGAAAATATATATGTATAACGAACAAGCACCTTGTGAGTGGCAGCGGTGGTGCAGAGTGTACTATGAATGAGTACATTATGCAGCTTGAAAAATGTGTGGCACTGCACCCATATGCCATGATACTTCGGGAAAAGGATATGGACAGGCAGGACTACAGGAAACTTGCAAGACGCATACAGGTAATGTGCAAGAAAGCTTCTGTTAAAATGTTTGTTCACAGTGATATCAGTGCGGCAGAGTATGCAGGCTGTGGGAATGTACATTTTTCAATGGAACATTTTAAACAAATGTGTGATGAACAGGCTGATGTGATAAAGGGGCTTGATTGTGTGAGTGTATCGTGTCACAGTATGGAAGAGGCAGTGATTGCTGTCCGTGCAGGAGCAGACCAGATTGTGCTTGGAACTATATTTGAGACGCAGTGTAAACCGGGGAAGATGGGCGCAGGGCTTAGTTTTCTTGAAGAAGTGTGTAGAGCAGTTCATACTGTTAATCCCACAGTGAAAGTGTTTGCCATTGGAGGAATTAAGCCTGATAACATCGAGGATGTGCTTGAAGCCGGTGCAGATGGCGGATGTATGATGTCATGGTTTATGCAATATAATTAATATAATAGACAAAGAGAAACTTCTGTGATATAATTTTGCGGAAGTTTTTTTTTTAAACTTATTTAAACTTCGTTTCGTATAATAATATATAAAACTAAAGAAAGGGCAGAAATTATATGAAAGACATGTTAAGAATAGGTACTAAAGATAGAAGAAAATATATAATTATATGCTTGGCTGCCGTCTTAGTTATAGCATTAATAACTGTTTCGGTAATTGCTGTGCAAGTAAAGCATAGTAAGAATAAAAGAAAAATATTGTGGAGAATACAACTGTAGAGACGAAAACTATTCAGGAAACTACAGTGCAAGAGACTACAGAAGAGGAAACAACAGAAGAGGACACAACGCAGGAAGAGAGTGCTGAAGTGGTAGAGCGGAAGTGGTTGAAGAATTTTTGAAAATGAGATATCAACTGAAAATCAAAAGCTTTTGAACTTCCGCCAAGGCAGCTTACAGATGAGTTTATTCCGTATGATGGACAAAAGAGAGAAATAACATGCTATGGGGATAGTATGATGGCTGGAGCAGGAAGTGCAACTGGAAGGAAAAGTAAATGGCATTGATATATATGGGTGGACTACACCTGTTACAATAAAAATCTGACTAAGATAACAACTCATAATCTTGGAGTATCAGGAGAAAATTCAAGTCAGATTACTTTTAGAGCTGGTGGAACAAAGGTTTATATAGATAGGGATATTACAATAAGTGAGACTGATTCGGCAATAGCTCAGATTATAGATGAAAATGGAAATGTATTTGAAACAGATAATTATAGTGGATATGGATTTGATTATGATCCTTATCCGGGTGATATGTATATAAATGGTTATTTGTGTGATGTTAAAAATACAGGTGATGGTCAGGTTGAGATTAAACTTACAAAGGGATATGCAGCATATGACAATTCTACTGATAATAGTGTTGTTATATATGAAAGTGAAACAGCTGAATATTCAAGACAGAGGGCAGATATAAAAGCAGAGAGTGAAAAAGGAACAGAGTCTTCCACAGTGATAAAAGAAACAGAGTCACAAACATCTGGTGAAAAGCCAATGGAGAAACCAACAGAAAATGTGACTGAAAATTCAACGGAGAAACCAACAGAAACTTCTAGTATGGAAAAGTTACAATTTCTGCCAGAACACAGGCGATGACAAGGGCATCACAGGAAAGAAGTGCTAAAGATATATTGATACTTGAAATGGGAAGTAATGGCGGCTGGGAAAATGATTATCAGCAGCTAATTCTGCAGTATGATAATATTATCCTTAATTCAGGATGTAAATATTATATTATAGTGGGAGATACTGATGACCCTGCGGACTCAGCTGATGGCTATCAGGAGCATATGACTCAGATGGCAATTATGTGGGAATCGGTGATACATCATGGGAAGCAGCGTTAAGACTTGCATATGGAGACCATTTTTTAATACAAGAACATATATGATTCAGAATGGATTAAGTGACTGCGGACTCGATGTAACAACAGATGACCTTGAAAATTTCAAAATGGGTAATATATCAAAACAGCTTAGATATGACTGGACACATTTTAACTGTTACGGATATTATTCAAAGGGAATTGGTGTATACAAGAAAGGCGTAGAACTAGGTTACTGGAGTTAGAATTTTACAAGAATTATACATGAATATGATTACACCTTTTACATGATATGGTTATTATAAGTATGCATTGAAGGGGTGGACAGCCAAAAGACGGGGATGGCTGTGATTCCCTGACATGTAAGCCTATTAACCATGAATGAAGAAAGGTGGTAATCATATGGAAGTAGCTATAAACAACATAGACAAGGTGAGAAAGTTTGTAGATATTGTATCAAGATTTGACTGCGACATTGATTTAGTGAGCGGACATACAATGGTAGATGCGAAGTCGATACTTGGAATATTTAGTCTTAACATTATGAAGCCAATGACGATGATTATTCATGATGATGAGGATAAGGCGCAGATAATAAGAAACAGCCTTAAAGCATTCGCAGCGTAAGCTGCTTTTTATGCCTTGAGGCTGTTTTATTACAATTACTTTACATATGTTTTACATAACCCCGATAGTGGATTTTACATACCAGTGTGACAATAAAATTATTGCCAAAGAAAAGATGTGGTTAAAAGAAAAATGAGGAATGATATGAAATTCACAGAAATTAAGAAAAAGTTTTTGACTATTTTCGGGAAAAGGAGAACGGGGCAATGAGCATAAACACTAAAGAAACAACACAGAGCATGTTACACAAACAGGGAGCTGTCATGGCTTGCATTTAATGAGAGAGTGTTAAATGAAGCAGCTAATCCTAAAGTTCCACTTGCGGAAAGACTTACATTTGCATCAATATACCAGACTAATCTGGATGAATTCTTTATGGTACGCGTTGGAACGCTTATGATGCAGATGCAGCTTCAGGAAAAGGAAAGAGACAATAAAACCGGAATGACAAGCGAAGAGCGGTAAAAGCTATTCTTGATAAGGTTAGTGAGCTTGAGAAGAAAAAGGGCAGAGTGTATGAACAGCTTATGGGAGAACTTGAGACAGCCGGGATAAGAATAATTAATTTTAATAAGCTGTCTAATGATGAAGGTGCAATGCTGGAGGAATATTTTGATATGCATATAGCACCATTTCTTTCACCTATGATAATAGGACAGCAGCAGCCATTTCCTTTTCTTGCAAATAAGCAGTTATATGCAATTGTGCTTATGAAGACTAAGAAGGGTAAGAATAAAATAGGAATAGTACCTTGTTCAAACAGTGTATTTAAGAGACTTATAGAAATTCCTACAAGACCAGGAACATTTATGCTTTCTGAAGAATTGATTCTGCATTTTGTATCAAAGCTGTATGAGAAGTATGAAATACTGGAAAAATCAGTTATGAGAGTTATTAGAAATGCAGATATAGATGCTGGTTCATTTGATGATGAGGACCTTGATTACAGAAATATGATGGAACATATGGTTAAGCAGAGAAACAGGCTTAATCCGGTATGTGTCCAGTTAAACAGAAAAATAAACGACAAAGCAAAGAAAAAGCTCACAGATTATCTTGAAATAGGTGCAAAACACCTGATTGAAGAGAGAACTCCACTCGATATGTCATTTGTATTCCAGCTGCAGAATGTGTTAAAGAATAAGCCTGAGCTTTTATAAGAAAAGAGTTCCACAGCCAAGTAAAGAAATCAGTATGAATGAAAAGATAATTCCGCAGATTGAGAAGAAGGATGTTGTTCTTTCATACCCATTTGAGAGTATGAGACCATTCATATCTATGTTAGAGGAAGCAGCCAGTGACCCGACTGTTGTATCAATAAAGATGACTCTTTACAGAGTTGCTGACAGGAGTAAGATAGTTGAGACTCTTATTGAAGCGGCTGAAAATGGTAAAGAAGTTATTGTTCTTGTGGAGCTGAGAGCCAGATTTGATGAGGCTAATAATATTGAAATGTCTAAGAGACTAGAGGAGGCCGGATGCCAGCTTTATATGGCCTGGGTGATTATAAGGTACACTCAAAGTTATGCCTTATAACACGTTCGGTTAATAATACATTTTCATATATAACACAGATAGGAACAGGCAATTATAATGAAAAGACTTCAAGATTATATACAGATCTGTCACTTGTTACAGCTAATGAGGAGATAGGTGCGGATGCGGCTGCAGTATTTGCTGCTTTGCAGAAGGGAGAAACGGTGGATAGTTCTAACCAGCTTCTTGTTGCACCAAACTGCCTGCAGAATAGAATTCTTTCAATGATAGATGAGCAGATTGATAAGGTAAAGAACGGTGAAGATGGATATGTTGGAGTTAAGATTAATTCCCTTACAGACAAGCTTATAATTGAGAAATTAATTGAAGCTTCACAGGTGTTAAAATAGATCTTGAAGTAAGAGGAATATGCTGTATAAAGCCGGGAGTTAAAGGTTATACAGATAATATCCGCGTGGTAAGTGTTGTTGGACGCTTCCTTGAGCATTCAAGAATATATCGTTTTGGAAGAGGAGATGACCAGAAGATATATATTGCATCGGCAGATTTTATGACAAGAAATACGACAAGACGTGTTGAGGTTGCTGCACCTGTGCTTGATAAGCATTGTCAGGAACGCATAATTCATATATTTAATCTTATTATGCAGGATGACGAGAAAGGCAAAGAGCAGAATAGTGATGGGGTATACTGTGACAGACATATTAATAATCCTAAGATTGATTCACAGGAAACACTATATGAAGAAAGCTATGAAGCGGCAGCCAGTGCAGAATAATTAAGAAAATGGAGGCTAACAGGTATGAAGATAGGTATGCTTACAAGTGGTGGAGACTGCCAGTCTCTTAATGCGGCAATGAGAGGTGTTGCCAAAACTTTGTATAATAATACAAATGATGTTGAAATATACGGATTTCTTGATGGTTACAAAGGAATGATTACTAAGAATTACAAACTGATGAAAGAAGAGGATTTCAGTGGGATTCTCACAGAGGGAGGAACAATTCTTGGAACTTCCAGAACACCTTTCAAATATATTAATGAGCCTGATAAGGAAGGGCGCGATAAAGTTGCAGGCATGATTAAGACTTATAAGGATTTAAAACTCGACTGCCTGGTAATGCTTGGCGGAAACGGTTCACATAAGACTGCGGCTCTTTTATCGCAGAAAGGTTTAAATGTTGTTACTCTTCCTAAGACTATTGATAATGATATAGAAGGAACTGAGATGAGCTTTGGATTTCAGTCAGCTATAGATGTTGCGACAAGAACTATAGATGAGATTCATACAACGGCAGCCTCACACAGCAGAGTGTTTATTGTTGAGATTATGGGACATAAAACAGGCTGGCTGACATTGCATTCAGGAATTGCAGGCGGTGCTGATATCATACTTATACCTGAAATTCCATATAATGTTGATGAGGTGTTGAATACAATCAGAAAGCGTGAAAAGCGGGTAAGAAATTTACTATAATCGCAATGGCTGAGGGTGCAATATCAGATGAGGATGCAAAGCTGTCAAAGAAAGAGCTGAAAGAAAAGAGAAAGACATATACATTTCCATCAGTAGCATATCAGTTGAGTGCTGAGCTGCAGAAAAAGCCGGTCAGGAGGTAAGAGTAACAATTCCCGGACATGTTCAGCGTGGCGGAATTCCAAGTGCATCTGACAGAACACTGGCAACAAGAATAGGCGTTGAGGCTGCAGGACTTATATTAAGAAAAGATTATGGCAATATGGTATGCATCAAAGATGGTAAGTTCTCTAAGATACCACTTGAAGAGGTTGCGTAAAACGAAGATGGTTAACGTAGATAATGAACTTATAAGACAGGCTGAAAGCTTAGGCATTAGTCTTGGCAGAAAGGCATAAGTGGTATATAATACAAAGCAAATGCTTCGGAAAGAAGGGAAATGCTTTGAAGAAATCAGACAGACTAAAGATAGTTATTCTTGGAATAACCGGATTACTTATTCTTATTGGAACCGGAATATTTATATTCATAGGACAGAGTATATGTACCATGGCTGGTGTAGGGCTTTTGTTATTGTGTGTCTTGGAATGGTTGTTGTTGCAGGAAAGAAAGATGACCAGACAGAAACAATAGAACAGCTTAACCAGACAATATCTGAACAGAGCAGAAGGATAATGAATACTGAGGGGCAGTTTGCAAGATATAAGAGAGAACTTGCAGAGGCGACTGGTAAAAATGAAGCATAATAATTAAATATTAAGGAGATAGTCATGTTACTAGAGATTTTAAAGGCAATTCTTTTCGGTATAGTCGAAGGAATTACAGAATGGCTGCCTATAAGCAGCACAGGTCATATGATTCTGCTTGACCAGGTAGTCAAACTTAATGTATCCGCAGATTTTATAAGATGTTTCAGGTAGTTATCCAGCTTGGAGCAATTATGGCGGTAGTTATATTGTTCTGGAATAAGCTGTGGCCATTTTATATGAAGAAGACTGGGGACAGTAAGAAAGCAGCCTGGAAAGATGGCGCACTTGCAATGTGGATTAAGATTATTATTGCATGTATTCCGGCAGCGATTGTCGGATTGATTTTCGATGATAAGATAGATGAATTATTCTATCATCCAATCCCTGTTGCTATTGCACTTATCGTTGTGGGTATAGTTTTTATAGTTGTGGAGAATGCAAAGAAAGGCAGCAGACCGGCAATCAGAAGTATAGGTGAGATAACTTATAAGGCAGCAATAATAATAGGTCTGTTCCAGCTTATAGCAGCAGTATTTCCGGGTACATCAAGATCGGGAGCAACAATTATCGGAGCACTTATAATCGGAGTATCAAGAAGCGTTGCGGCTGAGTTTACATTTTTCCTTGCAGTACCTGTAATGTTCGGGGCAAGTCTTTTAAAGATTGCTAAATATGCTGCTGTGGGAATGGCTATGACAGGAACAGAGTGGATAGTTCTTATTGTAGGCTGCCTTGTTGCGTTCTTTGTATCAGTATTCGTAATCAAGTTCCTTATGGGATACATCAAGAAGCATGATTTCAAGGTGTTCGGTGTGTACAGAATAATTCTTGGTATAGCAGTTATTGCACTCAGCTTTGTATTGTTTTAATTCTAATACACTTCAAGGTATGAATTGTATACATAACCGCTTGTACCATTATAATCAATAAGGGTGTAATAAGCACCAACAGATAATATAGAACCGGTAGTCCCTCCTGGCACAACTGCAAAGGAGTGGCTGCCGTTTTTGTCTTTATGCATATTTACATAGGAAGCACCTGTCACATGGTAACTTTTAAGAGCAGATGTATTGGTTATGCGCCCGTTTGCAAATGTATACGATGGCTGGGCGGTTGTTGCAGGCTGTGTGTTTTGGACTTCAGTCTGAACGGTTTCAGGCTCGGAGGATTCACAGGATGTTTCAGATGCTACGGTTACTGTCTGAGTTTCAGTCACGACGGTGGTTTCCTGTTTTGTTACATCCTGAGAAGAAGCAGTTTCTTTAACTGTTGCGGCGGGGTTGTCTTAGATATAGTTTCTGAATTTATATCTTTAACAGTAACTGGCTGGGTTTCAGAATTGCTGGCAGTGTGAATGCTTTTTCAAGACCTCCACCGGCAAAACCGATGTTTTCAAAGACTATGATTCCGGCTATAATTATTACAAGATATATACCTAAAAATATTTTAACAATTAGATTATTGAGTTTCATTGTGACTAAAGACCTCATATTTTCTATAATAAATTAATATTAGTTCTTTTATGGGGCAGTCAATAAAAAGTGGTAATCCGGAGGTGTAAAATGAACATAATAGGTCACATTTCAACAGATTTTCCAACAAAATTTGGGATTCCAAGACAGAGTGGATTGATAGAGGAATTAAAAGGTGTCATAACATTTGAACCAGAATACAGACAACCAGAGGCTTTCAGGGGATTGGAGGATTTTTCACATATATGGGTTTTATGGCAGTTTTCCAAGTCGCAGAAGAAAACTATAGCGGCAACGGTAACTCCTCCAAGACTTGGCGGAAAAGTACGAATGGGAGTATTTGCAACAAGGTCGCCGTTCAGACCGAATGATATAGGGTTGTCATGTGTGAAATTAGAGCACATAGAATATACGGCAGATAAAGGACCGGTACTATTCGTTTCAGGGGTGGATATGGTTGATGGTACGCCGATATACGATATCAAGCCGTATGTAAAATTTACAGACTCACACCCAGAGGCAAAAGAAGTTTACGGCAGCCACTTATAACAGAAATCTTAAAGTGATATTTCCATCAGACCTGCTTGCAATAATGCCGGAAAACAAACAGACAGCAGCGGTTAAAATATTAGAAGCAGGACCCAAGACCAGCTTATGATACAGACGAGACAAGGGCTTATGGGGTAACATTTTCAGGCTTTGATATCAGATTTAAGGTGCATGGGGACATGCTGACTGTGTTTGAAGTGGTGGATATTGAGGAGGCTGGTGGATATAAGAAGGTAAAGTGAGCTGGTGACAATTTCACTTGATAATCCAGCTAAAATGTGCTTTACTTATATGGACTAGGTAAACAATTAATGTTGCAATCAAGATTAAGGAGGAGCTATATGAGAGTTGGAATGGGATATGATGTTCATAAACTGGTTAAAGATCGTAAGCTTATCATGGGCGGAGTTGAGATTCCATATGAATTAGGTCTGCTTGGACACTCTGATGCAGATGTGCTTCTTCATGCCATTATGGATGCATTACTGGGTGCTGCTGCACTTGGAGATATAGGAAAGCATTTCCCGGATACAGATGACAGATACAAGGGAATATCAAGCATCAAGCTTCTGGAAGAGGTTGGAAAGAAGATAGATGAGGCTAATTATATTATAGAAAATATTGATGCTACTATTATTGCACAGAAGCCTAAGATGCGCCCATATATTGATGATATGAGAAAGAATATCGCAGATGCTTTAAAGCTTGATGTTGATAGAGTTAATGTTAAGGCTACTACAGAAGAGGGACTTGGATTTACCGGAAGTGGAGAGGGTATTTCTTCTCAGGCAATATGCTCACTTAATTCTGTTTCTAATTATATATACGGTGCTGCTGATATGACAAACTGTAGACCTGACTGTGGTGGCTGCATGGGCTGTCAGAACAAATAGAACTGACAATACATTTGCAGCTTTGATTCATATATTATATTAAGAAGAAAAGTCAGGATTAACAGATTATGAAATATAGAGATTATGTAAAGCGAGGAAATAGCAGTAATAAAGGACAGAGACCCTGCTATCAAGTCGGATAAAGAGGTATATCTTTATCCTAGTTTTAAGGCAATACTTAAATATAGAAAAGCCCATAAGTTATATCTTAAGGGTGAATATTACAAGGCAAGAAAGATTTCACAGAAAACTGCAAGACAGACCGGAATTGAGATACATCCGGGAGCACAGATTGGAGAGGGACTTTTATTGACCACGGACATGGAGTTGTTATCGGAGAGACAGCTATTATCGGTAACAATGTAACACTTTATCAGGGCGTTACACTTGGAGGAACAGGCAAGGAGCAGGGTAAGAGACATCCTACTCTTGGAGATAATATTATGGTAGGAGCAGGAGCAAAGATTCTTGGCTCAGTTACTATAGGTGATAACTGCAAGATTGGTGCGGGTTCTGTTGTATTAAAGGATGTGCCAGCGAATTCTACAGTGGTTGGTGTTCCAGGAAGAGTTGTTATTCAGGACAGCGTAAGACTGTTTGATGATTTAGACCAGATACATCTTCCAGATCCTGTTATGCAGGATATCGAGAACTTAAAGCAGGAGAACGCAAGACTTAAGAAGAGACTTGCACACCTTGAGAACAGCGTCAATGAAAGCCGCAGCTCGTATGATGATAACTAAAGTGTGATTATGAAAGGAAATCTGACATGAGGATTTATAATACTTTATCCAGAAGAAAAGAAGAGTTTAAGCCATTAGAAGAAGGTAAGGTTAAAATGTATGTCTGCGGACCTACTGTATACAACCTTATTCATATTGGTAACGCAAGACCTATGATTGTATTTGATACAGTAAGAAGATATCTTGAGTACAAGGGATATGATGTTAATTATGTATCTAACTTTACAGATGTAGACGACAAGATTATTAAGAAAGCTAATGAAGAAGGTGTATCTGCTGAGGAGATTTCAACAAGATACATTGCTGAATGTAAGAAGGATATGGAGGGCATGAATATTAAGCCTGCAACAACACATCCTCTTGCAACTCAGGAAATCGGTGGAATGATTGATATGATACAGACTCTTATTGACAAGGGTTATGCTTATGAAGTCAATGGAACTGTATACTACAGAACAAGAAAGTTTGCAGAATACGGAAAGTTATCTAAGAAGAATATTGACGACTTGGAGGCAGGACACAGAGATGAGGCACACAGTCTTAAGGTTACAGGTGAGGATGAGAAGGAAGACCCACTTGATTTCGTTCTCTGGAAGCCTAAGAAAGAAGGAGAGCCATCTTGGCCATCACCTTGGAGTGACGGAAGACCAGGCTGGCATATTGAATGCTCTGTTATGTCTAAGAAGTATCTTGCTGACGAAATCGATATTCATGCAGGTGGAGAGGATTTAATATTCCCTCACCATGAGAATGAGATTGCACAGTCAGAGGCAGCTAATGGAGTACCATTCTCTAAGTACTGGATGCACAATGCATTTCTTAATATTGATAACAAGAAGATGTCTAAGTCTTTAGGCAATTTCTTTACAGTAAGAGATATAAGCAGGAATATGACCTTGAAGTGTTAAGATTCTTCATGTTAAGCGCACATTACCGCAATCCTGTTAATTTCAGCCATGACCTTATGGAATCAGCAAAGAACGGATTAGACAGAATCTTAACTGCAGTTGATAATTTAAGACATCTGTCAGAGAATGCCAAAGATGTTACAATGACAGAGGATGAGAAGAAGATAATAGCTTCTATAGATGACATTTATAAGAAATTCGAAGATTCAATGGACGATGATTTCAATACAGCAGACGCAATATCAGCTATATTTGAACTTGTAAAGCTTGCTAACTCTAATTCGAGCTCAGATAATTCCAAGGAATACATCGATACTCTTATGAAGAAGATTACAACTCTCACAGATATTCTTGGACTTAAGACAGACAAGAAGGAAGAAATGCTTGATGAGGATATCGAGGCACTTATTGCCGAGAGACAGCAGCAAGAAAAGATAAGAATTTTGCAAGAGCTGATGAAATTCGAGATGAGTTATTAGCAAAGGGAATTGTTCTTAAGGATACAAGAGAGGGCGTAAGATGGAGCAGAGCCTAGATAACGAACTTGTAAAATGCATATATGAAGGTCTGGATATGAAGCATACAGAGCTTCGCAGTTATCACCTCTTGTTCTTGCATATATCGGGGACAGCATATATGACCTTGTCATTAAGACATGGGTTATAGAACAGGGGAATATGCAGGTTAATAAGCTTAACAAGAAAACGAGCAGTATTGTTAAGGCTGAATCCCAATCTGCCATGATAGGTGTAATAGAGCCAATGCTCAGTGAACATGAGGAAGCTGTGTATAAGAGAGGACGTAATGCAAAGTCATACACATCTGCCAAGAATGCAAGCATTGGAGATTACAGAAGAGCAACGGGTTTTGAGGCTCTTATGGGATATCTGTATCTTAGCGGGCAGTATGAGCGGATGATGGAACTGGTTAAAGCAGGACTGGAAAGCCTTGAGTTAAAGTAGAGCCGGCAAAGCAGAATCTATATCTGTAATGGATAACTGGATTCTGCTTTGTTAATATTAAGGAGAAATATATGAGATACAATGAATTAACATTTCAGGGAAGAAATGCTGTATTAGAGGCATTCCGCTCTGGTAAAACTATTGATAAGCTTTTTATTCTTGACGGCTGTCAGGATGGACCAATAAAGAGTATTGTCAGAGAAGCAAAGAAAACAGATGCAATTATCAATTATGTTGATAAGGAAAGACTCGACAGACTTGCAGGAACAGGACATCATCAGGGTGTTGTTGCCATTGGTGCAGCTTATGAATATGCAGAGGTTGATGATATACTTGCATCAGCTAAGGAAAAGGGAGAAGATCCATTTATATTCATTCTTGATGAGATAGAGGATCCTCACAATCTTGGTGCTATTATAAGAACTGCCAACCTTGCGGTGCACATGGAGTTATTATTCCTAAGAGAAGAGCTGTCGGACTTACAGCAACTGTAGCCAAGACATCAGCAGCGCGATTAATTACACACCTGTAGCCAAGGTTACTAATATTTCACAGACAATCGAGGAACTTAAGAAGCAAGGACTCTGGTTTGTATGCGCTGATATGGGCGGGGAGACAATGTATAATCTTAATCTCAAAGGACCTATCGGCCTTGTTATAGGTAATGAGGGCAATGGAGTAAGCCGTCTTGTTAAGGATAAATGTGATTTCATCGCATCAATTCCTATGAAGGGTGATATTGATTCCTTGAATGCCTCAGTTGCAGCAGTGTTCTTGCATACGAAATAGTCCGTCAGAGACTTAATTAGGGAGTTTTTATGAAGCATATGGAAGAGTATCCTGATGAAGAGCTTATTGATATGTACAGGGGTAATGAGCAGCAATTGAGTACATATTTGAGAGATATAAGTATATAGTGCGAAAGAAAGCAAAGGCTATGTTTCTTGCCGGAGGAGACAGTGATGATTTAATCCAGGAGGGAATGATAGGCCTCTATAAGGCTGTCCGTGACTATGATAAGAAAAAGGATGCATCTTTCATGACATTTGCAGGAATGTGCATAAACAGGCAGATTCTTAATGCAGTTACAGCTTCTAACAGAAAGAAGAATACACCACTTAATACATATGTTTCCTTTGATGAGCCGGTCAATCCAGAAGATGATTCTCAGGTAAAGCTGGTGGATGTACTAAAGTCTGATAAGGAACAGAATCCGGAAAGGCTTTTATTGATCAGGAAAATGCTGAAAGTTTAGAAGATAAATTATACAGTGTGCTAAGTGGTTTTGAGAAAATGTATTGGAATTATATATGTCTGGCAAAGATTATATTGCTATTGCGCAGACGCTTGATAAGCCGCCAAAATCTATAGATAATGCTATACAAAGGATAAGGAATAAAGTTGACAAAATAACCAACCTATAATATTATGAATAGGTGTGTTAAGACACATGCTATTGTAGCTCAGGGTAGAGCACTTCATTGGTAATGAAGAGGTCACGGGTTCAATTCCGTCAATAGCTTAATTTAATGTTTGTGTTTTTAAAACAGATTGGAGGACGCTATGGTAAAAGCTATTGTAGGTGCTAACTGGGGTGATGAAGGAAAGGGTAAGATTACTGATATGCTTGCCGAAGAATCAGACATCATCGTAAGATTCCAGGGAGGAGCTAATGCGGGACATACTATTATTAATGATTATGGAAAGTTCGCGCTCCATCTTTTACCTTCGGGAGTTTTCTATAACCATACAACAAGTGTCATTGGCAACGGTGTAGCTCTTAATATTCCATATCTTGTTAAGGAATTAAAGAGCCTTACAGACCGCAATGTACCAATGCCTAAGATTCTTGTATCAGACAGGGCACAGATTCTTATGCCTTATCATGTTGCATTTGATACATATGAAGAAGCAAGACTTGCTGGTAAGTCATTTGGTTCTACTAAGTCAGGTATTGCTCCATTCTATTCAGATAAGTATGCTAAGATTGGTTTCCAGGTTAATGAATTATTCGGAGACGAGCAGGAACTTAAGGAAAAGATTGCTAATGTATGTACATTAAAGAATGTTATGCTTGAGCATCTCTATCATCAGCCACTTCTTAACGAAGAAGAGATATTCAATACTCTTATGGAATATAAAGAGATGGTTGAGCCATATGTATGTGATACATCAGCATTTTACATCAGGCACTTAAAGACGGAAAGAAGATCTTACTTGAGGGTCAGTTAGGCTCTCTTAAGGATACTGACCATGGTATATACCAATGGTAACTTCATCATCAACATTAGCTCCTTATGGTGCTATTGGTGCTGGTATTCCGGCTGCATCAATTACTGATGTTGTTACAGTTGTTAAGGCATATTCTTCAGCAGTTGGTGCCGGAGCATTTGTAAGTGAAATCTTTGGGGATGAGGCAGATGAACTCAGACGCAGAGGTGGAGATGGTGGCGAATTCGGAGCTACTACAGGACGTCCTAGAAGAATGGGATGGTTCGATGCAGTTGCTACACGTTATGGCGTAAGAATGCAGGGAACAACAGAGGTTGCTCTTACAGTTCTTGATGTACTCGGATATCTTGATGAGATTCCAATGTGCGTAGGATATGAGATAGACGGTAAGATTACTAAGGATTTCCCAACTACTCCACAGCTTGAGAAGGCTAAGCCGGTATTAAAGACTATGCCAGGCTGGAAGTCAGACATCAGAGGAATTACTAACTATGAAGAGCTTCCTGTAGAGTGCCGTAACTATATTGAAACTATTGAGCGAGATTGAAGCTCCTATCACAATGGTATCTAATGGTCCAGGAAGACATGAGATTATCCACAGAAAGAGTAATTTTTCTAAATAATAACAATTAATATTACCGTATCTGCAGTACAACAGTTTTGCAGATACGGTCTTTTATAGGTAATTGGAGGGATATATGAAGTTTAATAAATATTTTGACCACACTAACTTAAAGCCGGAAGCGACTAAGGATGATATCCGTACATTATGTGAAGATGCAAAAAGTATGATTTTGCATCAGTATGTGTTAATGGAATATATACAGCATTTGCAAAGGAATGTCTTTCTGGAAGTAATGTTAAGACATGTGTTGTTGTTGGTTTTCCGTTAGGAGCCATGAGTACGGACGTTAAGGCTTATGAGACTAAGAAAGCCGTAGAAGATGGTGCGGATGAGATTGACATGGTTATACCTGTAGGACTTCTTAAAGCAGGTGAATATGATGCTGTGTATGAAGATATTAAAGCAGTAAGGGATGCATGTGCGGAAAAGTTTTAAAGGTTATATTCGAGAACTGTCTTCTGACTGATGAGGAGAAGATTAAGGCGTGCGAACTGTCTGTTAAGGCAGGAGCTGATTATGTCAAGACTTCAACAGGATTCTCTACAGGAGGCGCAACAATAAGTGATGTTGCACTTATGAAAGCCCATGTAGAAGAAAGTGTAAGGTTAAAGCGGCGAGGCGGAATAAGAGATTACAACACAGCAGCTGCCATGATAGATGCCGGAGCTGACAGGCTCGGAACAAGCGCTACAATTAAGATTATGGGAAGGCAATAAAATTACTGCTTATTCCTTCCTGAAAGAATCTTGTATACAAGTGTCATTGCATATATTACAACAGGAAATACAATGTCTGTGAAGAGCAGACCTGTAAATACTTTATGACATGCCTCATTGTCTATGAATGCAAGTATTAAAGTGGCGATTATCATTATGCCCCAGAGTATGACTGCAGTTAATGCAGCAAATCGTTTTAATCGTTTCATGAATAAGACCTCCAATGTCAGATACTTAATAATATACATTACATTGGCATGCCGCTCAAGTTATTTATAAAAATGTTGCGTAACAGATAAAAATGTTATAATTAAATGAGGCATGGAGGCCGATGTAACTATTAGGAAACAGAATCAATAGACAAGGAGGTATGCATATGTCAATTAATGCTTATAATGCCAGTACAATATCAGCATTGTTCGCAGGACTTAATAATTCGTCTAGTGGAACATCATTGTCATATGGCATTGATTTTACAACTTATAATTCAATAAAGAATGGCTCTTATAGCAAACTGATGAGGAAGTATTACAGCAATCAGGCTTCTGAATCAACGGATGGTGCGACTGCCAATAAGAATACCGGTAAGGTACAGAGTATTGATATACAGAAGAATAATGCGACGGTAAACAGAGACAACGCAGCATCACTTGTGGATTCAGCATCAGAACTTAAGAAGTACTCTCTGTGGTCTAAAGTTGATAAGACAGATAAAGATGGCAATACAGCTAAAGAATATGATACTGATAAGATTGCAAAGGCAGTATCTTCATTTGTTAAGGATTATAATTCTTTAGTATCATCTACAGCAGATTCTTCAAGCAGATATGTGCTTAACAGTGCATCTAATATGGTGAATTATACAAGGGCTAATGCTGATCTTCTTAAGAAGATTGGTATATCTGTCGGCTCAGATAATAAGCTGACGGTAGACGAGGATAAGTTAAAGGCTTCAGATATGGCTGTGGTTAAGTCGGTATTCAAGGATTCCGGATCATTTGGACGACAATATCTGCCAAGGCTTCAACTATATATGGTAATGCAGTATCACAGTTATCAGAATTATCTACTAAGAATTCTTATACATCTAATGGACTGTATTCATACTCATCTGGTTATACATACAACCAGTACACATAATTAATATTTTGAAGGTAACAATCAGACATGGCATTATTAGAAACATGGAGAAAACTCGCATACGAGACAGAGATGGATCAGAAGAACGCTTCAGAATTCTGGGGTTCATATTTTAATCAGGAGAAGGCAATTTACGAACAGATTCTTGCCAATCCTGATACAGTAGTTAAAGGAACTGTTAAAGAATTAGCAGAGAAGTTTGGCGTTGAGGTGCTTCTTATGACAGGATTCCTTGATGGTATCAATGACAGCTTAAAGACTCCTAATCAATTGAAACTATGGATGAGAATACAGAAGTTAGTCTTGATTATGACAAGGAAAAACTTTATTATAACATGGTAGGCTGCAAGGCTGACTGGCTTTATGAATTGCCACAGTGGGATAACGCTTCTTGATGAGCAGACAAGAAAAGACCTTTACAAGAAGCAGAAACTTTCTGGAACTGTTGTTAAGGGCAAGAAAATCGGAAGAAATGATCCATGCCCATGCGGAAGCGGAAAGAAATATAAGCAGTGCTGTGGAAAGAATGCATAGCTTTTAAACACTAAGACCTGCCAGATAATGGCAGTCATTTTAATGTTAAGTATAGGAATGATAAGAGGTAATTATAATGGATGCATATACAGGCTTTGCATATGTTTATGATGAGTATATGGATAATATTCCATATGAGGAATGGGGACAGTACATGATTGCTCTCCTTAAGGAAAATGGCGTGTCAGGTGATTCATCAGTGCTTGAATTGGGCTGTGGAACAGGAACTGTTACAAGAATGCTTGCTAAGGAAGGCTATGACTGTGTTGGACTTGATATGTCTGAAGATATGCTGTCTATTGCTTCCGAGAAAACATTTGAAGAGGGTTCGCAGGTTATATATACATGTCAGGATATGAGGGATTTCGAAGTGCCTTATGAAGTAGACGGTATGATAAGTATAGGGGATTCCATGAATTATATTACATCTGTTCCTGACCTTGAAAGTGTATTTGCATGTGTTAGTGAGAACCTTAAAAAGGCGGTGTATTTATATTTGATTTAAAGACAATACATTTCTTTAGGGATATACTTGCTGAGAATACATATGCTGAGAACAGGGAAGATTCCGCATTTATATGGGACAACTATTATGATGAGGAAGAACGCAATAATGAATATGAGCTTGCTGTGTTTGTTAAGAATGAGGATGGTACATTTGACAGATTTGAAGAACAGCACTATCAGCATGGCTTTACTATAGATGAGGTTACAGGTGCAGCTAATAAGGCTGGACTTACCGTGAAAAATGTGTATAATGCATTTACTAAGGATATGCCTGACGATAAGTCGGAAAGATTATATTTTGTGATTGAGAAATAATAAGGAGATAATTATGGGTGATTATATTGTTAGAGCCACAGCGGCGGTGGACAGGTAAGAGCATTTGCTGCTACAACTAAAGGGCTTGTTGAAGAAGCAAAGAAAGACATAACATGAGTCCTATTGCAACTGTTGCACTTGGAAGACTTCTTACAGGTGGTGCGATGATGGGCACAATGATGAAAAATGATGCGGATATTCTTACTGTACAGATAAAGGGCAATGGTCCAATCGGGAGTATGACTGTTACAGCTAATCCTAAGGGGAGGTTAAGGGATTTGTCGGCAATCCACAGGTTATGCTTCCGCTTAAGGATGGAAAGCTTGATATTGCAGATGCGGTAGGAATTGGTGTATTAAGCGTAATTAAGGATATTGGACTTAAAGAGCCATATGTCGGTGATACTATTCTTATTACAAGTGAGATTGCAGATGACCTTACTTATTATTTTGCTAACAGTGGCAGGTTCCATCTTCTGTAGGACTTGGTGTTCTTATGAATAAGGATAATACTGTTGAGCAGGCTGGAGGATTTATTATCCAGCTTATGCCGGGAGCAACGGATGAATTTATAGATAAGCTTGAGGCAAGAATTAAGGAGATTAAGTCTGTTACAGCCATGCTGGAGGAAGGAATGACTCCTGAACAGATTCTGGAACATATTCTTGGGGATATGGAGCTTGAGATTCTTGATACTATACCAACAAAGTTTTACTGTAACTGTTCTAAGGACAGAGTAAGCAAGGCTGTTATCAGTGTAGGAAAAGAAGAAATCCAGAAGATGATTGATGATGGTGAGCCAATTGAGGTTAACTGTCACTTCTGTAATTCACATTATACATTTACAGTTGATGAGCTAAAGGAAATGTACGACTGCTGTACAAGATAAATCTCAGGCATATGGAGGTACACATGAATAATATTATACTTATAGGAATGCCGGGAAGCGGAAAAGTTCGCTTGGAGTAGTACTTGCCAAGAAGATAGGATTTGGATTCATTGATTCGGATCTTGTTATTCAGCAAAGAGAGGGAATGACTCTTGAAAGAATAATTGAAAAGCACGGAGATGCAGGATTTATACAGATTGAAAATGAAGTGAATTGTTCAATCAGTCCGCACCACACGGTTATCGCAACTGGTGGGAGTGCTGTATATGGAAAAGAGGCAATGGAACATTTTAAGGATATTGGTACTGTGGTTTATCTTGAACTTCCACCAGAATCGCTCGAGGAAAGACTTGGAAGCCTTAAAGAGCGAGGCGTTGTGTCTAATGGAAAGACAACTGTAGAAGAAATATATGCTGACAGGGTTGCACTTTATAAGAAATATGCAGATATTACGCTTAATGAGCAGGAAAGCAGATAAGAGAAACTGTGGAGATGCTGTATGATATTATAATGAATAAAGACCAGTATAATTAAACAACTGGTTGAACTATGTAAGAATTTAGGGTAAAATAATTTTACCCTTTTAAATACGAAAACAAGGAGGAAAAATCCTCTCCTCACCAGAGGAGAATGTGCTACAATAAGCACATGGATTTTGCTTCGCAAAACAAGGAGGATTAACATGGAAAACGAAGCTCTTTCTAAGAACTTTATTGAGCAGATTATAGATAAGGATATTGAGAGTGGTCATTGCAAGAAGGTCATTACAAGATTTCCACCAGAACCTAATGGATATCTTCATATTGGACATGCCAAGTCTATATTATTGAATTATGGACTTGCAAAGGAATATGGCGGGCAGTTTAATATGAGATTTGATGATACTAATCCAACTAAAGAAAAGGTTGAATTTGTAGATTCAATTAAGGCAGATGTTGAGTGGCTTGGCGCAGAGTGGAGTGGAGACGTTCTTTTGCATCAGATTATTTTCCACAGATGTATGAAGCAGCTGTAAAGCTTATCAAGAAGCGGAAAAGCTTATGTAGATGATTTGTCTGCTGAGGAGATTAGACAGTACAGAGGAACTCTTACTGAACCAGGTAAGGAAAGTCCTTATAGAAACCGTTCTGTAGAAGAGAATCTTCAGCTTTTGAGGAGATGAAGGAAGGAAAATATGCAGACGGAACGAAGCGTTTTAAGAGCAAAGATTGATATGGCATCTCCTAATATTAACATGAGAGATCCTATTATTTACAGAGTTGCACATATGACACATCACAGAACAGGAGATCAGTGGTGCATATATCCTATGTATGATTTTGCACATCCTATTGAAGATGCAGTAGAGGGAATTACACACTCTATATGTACACTTGAGTTTGAGGATCACAGACCCTTTATGACTGGGTTGTAATTGAGACCGGTTATAAGACATCTCCAGAGGAGAATCCTAAGCAGATTGAATTTGCAAAGTTATATCTTACTAATGTTGTAACAGGTAAGAGATATATTAAGAAGCTTGTAGAAGATGGAATTGTTGACGGATGGGATGATCCAAGACTTGTATCTATTGCAGCTTTAAGAAGAAGAGGATTTACTCCTGAAGCTATTAAGATGTTCGTTGAGCTTGTTGGTGTTACTAAGGCACAGGGTTCAGTTGAATATCCAATGCTTGAATATTGTATAAGAGAAGATTTAAAGCTTAAGGTTAAGAGAATGATGGCTGTTCTTGATCCTGTTAAGCTTGTTATTGATAATTATCCAAGCGCCAGGTTGAATATATGGAAGTGGCTAATAATCAGGAAAATCCAGAGATGGAACAAGAAAAGTTCCATTTACAAAGGAACTTTATATTGAGAGAGAGGATTTCATGGAAGAGCCTCCTAAGAAATATTTCAGACTTTTCCTGGTAATGAAGTGCGTCTTATGAATGCATATTTTGTTACATGTACTGACTATGTCAAGGATGAGAATGGAAAGGTTATAGAAGTACATTGTACTTATGATCCTGAGACTAAGGGTGGAAATTTCACAGGCCGTAAGGTTAAGGGAACAATACACTGGGTTTCTGCTACAGAAGCGCTGTAAAGCAGAAGTCAGATTATACGAGAATATCGTAGATGAAGAAAAGGGTGTTTATAACGAAGAAGATGGTTCTATGAATATCAATCCGAACTCTAAGACTGTTCTTACAGAGTGTTATCTTGAACCAGAGCTTATGAAAGCTGTAAGTGAAGATAAGTTCCAGTTTGTAAGAAATGGCTATTTCTGCGTTGATAATAAAGATTCAGAGCCGGGTAAGCCTATATTTAACAGGATAGTTTCACTTAAGAGTTCATTCAAATTACAGAAATAGTGAGGTTATCCTGATGGAAGCGTATTGGACAAAAGAAGGAAACAGATTATATTTTTGATAAGACAATCAAATGTGATGTATGTGGGAAGGAATTTAAAACAAAGCGTAAGAACCGGAAAAGCAAGATTTGTCGGGACAGACGCAGTGCTTAAGCCTTTATATGAGGGTATAGATACATGCAAATATGACATAATACTCTGCCCTCATTGTGGGTATGCTGCCGCGCAGCGTAATTACGGTCATCTTACACCTAAGCAGAGAAAGGCAATACGTGAAAATGTCGAGCCAAGATTTAAGGCAAAGGAGAATGAAACTGAAACCTATTCGTATGAAAGAGCTGTAAGGCGCTGCAAGATGGCAATGCTTACAGAAATGGTAACAGGTGGTAAGATAAGTGAAAGCGCATATCTTTGTCTTAAGCTTGCCTGGCTCTACAGGGGAGAAATTGAAGAGGCTAAGGCTAATGGGGCTTCTCAGTCTGATATTGACAAATACTATAACTATGAGCACGAATATTTAGAAGATGCTTATAAGGGCTTTAAGGTGCGTTAGAGACAGAGTATCCGCCTATAGCGGGAATGGATGAGATGACTATATATTATCTGCTCACAAGTCTGGCGGTTGAATGTGGCAATAATGCTGAGGCAAAACAGTATGGTTCTTCTATATTATTATCAAGAACGGCAAGTGCCAAATTAAAAAATAAAACAAGAGATGTATTGGAGGCTATTAAAACAATTAGCACAAAGGGGCGTACAATCTTATGAATAAAGTTAAAACTTTTTACAGAAGATTTGGACCTATGATCTGGTTCATACAGCAGTATACTCGCTTATACTGGAATTGGTGGTTGAATGTTTTAACAGAAGAGGAATAATGGGACTTGCATTTCCATTTATGCATCCGGTTATATTTATATATAATACATTAATTATAATGACAACTATGACAATCGCATTGTTTTTACACGAAGGATATTTGCATATTGTGTAATTTCGGTTGTATGGATAGGGTTGTCATTGACTAATTTTATAATATTATCCTCAAGAAAACGCCGTTTACAGCAATGGATTTTATCTCATTAAAGATGCAATTAAAGTTGCGGGATTGTATGTAAGCATAGTACAGATAATTTTGATAGCATTGTTGGTTATTGCTGTAATAACAGGACTTGTATTTTTGTGGAGAAAAGCTCCTAAAATAGAAGTAACTATAAAAGACTAAGTTTTATGCATATGCCGGAGTCCAGCTTGTGCTGGTATTTCTTGCGGCCTATGGAATTGGTATTACGCTTCTTTACAGGGGCAGTTGAAGGTCATTTTGGAAACCTTGCGCGGCATATAAGAAATATGGTTTTAGCCATTGCTTTGTAAGCAGTGTACTTGACCGGGGAATTAAGAAATCTGGAGAATATTCAGAAGAATATATGGAATCATTGAAGAAAGATCTGGATGATGTTGAACCGGAAGCAGATGATAAGACTCCTAATATTATATTTGTGCAGCTTGAGTCTTTTTGATCCAACACATGTAAAGGGAATCACTCTTTCAGAGAATCCACTGCCTAATTACCAGAAGCTTATATCAGAGTATTCGTCAGGATATCTGTCAGTTCCATGCTTTGTGCAGAACATGTAATACAGAATTTGAAGTACAGACCGGGATTAATATTGATGATTTCGGTCCGGGGAATATCCTTACAGGACAATTATGAAATCAAAGGTATGTGAGTCAATGGCGTATGACCTTAAGAAGCTGGGATATTCAACACATGCTATTCATAATAATGATGGAACATTCTATGACAGAAATCTTGTGTTTTCACATTTAGGATATGATACATTTACATCTATAGAATACATGGATGGATTTGAAAAGACGCCTATGGATGGGCAAAGGATTATGTGCTGACAGATGAAATTGATAAAGCACTTAATTCAACATCTGGTACAGATTATGTTTTACAATTTCTGTACAGGGACATGGCGACTACCCGTCTACACCAATGGAAGGGTATACACCAGAAATTAAGGTTACTAACTTTCCAGTTGCAGAACAGCATCATTTGAATATTATGTCAACCAGATTCATGAAATGGATAATTTTATAGGTGAGCTTGTTGATAAATTGTCGGAGAGAGATGAGGAAACTATACTTGTTTTATATGGAGATCATCTGCCTACATTTGATTTTACAGACGAAATGCTTACTAATGGAGATAAATTCCAGACACAGTATGTTATCTGGAGTAATTTCCAGATGGACAAACAAAATAAAGATATTCAGGCATATCAGTTATCTGCATATGTAATGGAAAGACTTGGAATGTCTGAGGGATATATTATGAAATATCATCAGTCTAAGAAAAATCTTCCGGAAGATGAATATCTTAAGAATCTTAAAATCCTTGAATATGACATTCTTTATATGGCAAAGGAAATATATGGTGGAGATACCCCATATGTGGCGACAGAGCTTAAGATGGGAATTGATGATATAGAGATTACAGATGTTTATAATTATGGAGATACCGTATTTATAGAGGGAAATCATTTTAATGACTATAGCTGTGCTCTTATTAATGGAAAGGAATATGCCACAGAGAAAATAAGTGACAGACTTTAAGGGTTAAAGGCGCAAAAGTTAAGAAGGATGATCTGGTTACAGTTGCACAAAAGGTGATGACAAAGTGGAACTCAGCGGACAACTTTGCTGTAAAACAACAGGCTAAGCAATAGTTGCAACAGTAGTAAAAATGCCATCTTTCATTGACAGCGGGTACCTGAAATGGTAATATTAGTAAGGTGTTTCAAACATCAAGATTTTTGGAGGTACTTGAAATGAAGCGGTACAGTTAAGTGGTTCAACAACCAGAAGCGGTTACGGCTTTATCAGTGATGAGTCAGGAAAGGATGTATTCGTACATTATTCTGGACTTAACATGGAAGGCTTCAAGTCTTTAGAGGAAGCGCGCTCAGGTTGAGTTTGATGTAACAGAAGGCGCTAAGGGTCCTCAGGCTACTAATGTAACAAAATTATAATCGGTTGTTTGCAGTGTGCCTTTTATATTATATATAGAAAGATATATTGTTACACAATAGGATTATGGGGGCGGTCAAGACAGGATATTGACCGTCTTTTATAGTTAGTGAAGAATAACTTTCTTATAGTAAGTGTTCAAAAATTTAATTGGAGGTTTTATGGAAAATATTGATATTGATTTTGGACAGACAGTAAGTTCTGGCGCAGTCAGCATGTTAGTTGCAGGAGCGATTCTTGTTTTGTCCGTTCTGATTGTTGCGATAATAATTACAGCTAAGAGATGGAAAGGAAGAGCTATTCCTTTGCTTCTTGGATTACTTTCGTATGTAATATTTGGATTTATGTTTTCACAAATGTTTATGAGCATTATAAGACTTATTCCAAGTGTGGATATGTCTTCACATATAATTCAAGCTCATATATAGTAGTATATAATATTGTATTCGCAGTTGGACTTGCAATAGCAAGATGGTTTACTGTCAAGCTTATGGCAGACAAATATAACCGTGCAGGTGATGTTATACTGGCTGGTACAGGCATTGCACTGGGAGATGCGGTTATGATGTATGGTCTGTCTGTGCTTTCATACTACGTATATGCGCAGCTATATCAGCAAGTGGGTTACAGAAGGTTGTAGAGGATATGCTTTCAAGTGGATTATCTGCAGAAGAAGTTATGACAGAATATACAGCTAATATGGCACAGCTTTCAATGCACCAGAGCCATTATGGTTTATTATGGGGCTTGCTACGGTATTAGATATAGTACTTAATATTATATTATGCATAGTTGTATATGGTTCAGTTAAGAAGCAGATTAACTATATGCTCCCATACTATGCAATTATAATACAGTTTGTGTCTAATATATTGTTCCAGGTATATAATCCGTATTCGTTAGCTAATACTATAATATTATTCACTATTAAACTTGTCGTTGTTATAGGAACAATACTTTATACTAAGCAATTCATCATGAAGGAGATTAAGTATTCAGATGACTGATGTAAAAAGGACTTTCGACAAAGCAGGTAGAAAAATTAACATTGGAAGGCAAGGTCAATGTCTCTGTTGGAAAACAGTCTAAGACAATTGGCCAGATTATTGCGGGTAATGTTTTCACATATTTTAATCTTATATTTGCTGTTTTGCTGTTCTTCTGGCACTGGTAAGGTCATATAACAATATGACATTTGTGCCTGTAATTATATTTAATATGCTTATTGGAATAATACAGGAGATAAGAGCAAAGAAAGTCCTTGATAAACTTACGGTGGTCAATGCACCTAAGACATCAGTTATAAGAGATGGACAATTGCATATTATAGATTCAGAGACTCTGGTAAAGGGGATTTGTGTGTGTTCTCAGCTGGCAACCAGCTAAGTGCGGATGCAATTCTTGTAGAAGGATTCGTGCGGGTGAACGAATCGCTGGTTACCGGGGAGTCTGACGAAGTCGTTAAGAATGCCGGGGATATATTGCTCTCCGGCAGTTTTATTGTTTCGGGAGAGTGTAAGGCAGTCCTTACAAATGTTGGTCTGATGCCTATGCCGCAAAGCTGGCAATTGAAGCTAAAGCTGGACGAAAAACAAAAGACAGATATGATGGAATCTCTTGATAAACTGGTAAAACAATAGGCGTACTGATTATACCTATTGGAATAGGATTGTTTTACAAAGCAGATTTGCGGTTGGAAGTACAATTAAAGGCAGTATTGATTCAATGGTGGCATCTCTGGTGGGCATGATTCCAGAAGGTCTTTATCTTCTTGCCAGCGTCGCACTTGTTGTAAGCGTTATGAGACTTGGCAAGAAAAATGTACTCGTACATGAAATGAACTGCGTTGAAACGCTTGCAAGAGTAAATGTTTGTGTGTTGATAAGACTGGAACAATAACAAAGCCAGAAATGTCGGTGACTCATGTTGAAATACTGGATTATACTTACGATAGTGGAGAAGCAGTTGACAGTCATGGAGTTGAACGAATTATTAAAATGTAGCTGCTGCAATCAGTACTGATAATGCAACTATGGAAGCAATACACAGATATTATGGAATAGATAAAGAAAAAGAGTGCGATGAAGTATTTCCTTTTCATCACAAAACAAGTACAGTGGAGCAAGGTATGGCAGGGATGTGTATCTGTTTGGTGCACCGGAGTATCTGCTTCTTGATTCATATGATAATTATAAGAAGGTTATTGATAAGTATTCAGGTAATGGTGAACGGATAGTTGTTTTGGAAAAGCTAATGAAGAGATAACAGGAGAAGCTGTGACAATGGCAATAACTCCGATCGCTTTCATAATACTCGAGAATGAGATAAGAGAAACGGCAAAGGATACATTTGAATATTTTAAACAGCAGGGAGTTGCGATTAAGGTAATATCAGGTGATAATCCTGTAACGGCCTCAAAAGTTGCTATAAGAGCGGGAATTGAGAATGCAACCCATTACATAGATGCTACAACACTTAAGACGGATGATGATAGAAAAGGCTGTAGAAGAATATACAGTTTTGGAAGAGTTATCCCTGAACAGAAGAAAAAGATTATTGAGGCTTTTAAGGCAGCGGGAAATGTTGTCGCCATGACAGGTGACGGGGTTAATGATGTACTTGCATTAAAATGTGCTGACTGTAGTGTTGCAATGGCATCAGGAAGTGAGGCTGCCAGCAATGCAGCGCAGATAGTTCTTCTGGATTCTGATTTTCAAAGATGCCGGATGTTGTTGGAGAAGGAAGAAGAGTAGTTAATAATATTAAGCGTTCAGCATCGTTGTTTCTTGCAAAGAATATATTTTCAATGATGCTTACGATATTTACGCTTATATCAGTTAATCTGTATCCATTATATCCGACACAGTTATCATTTCTGGGTATATTTACAATAGGAATACCTGCATTTTTCCTGGCGTTACAGCCTAATAAAAGTCTGATTAAAGGAGATTTTCTTCTTAATGTTGTGCTTAAAGCCCTGCCAACGGGAATTACAGATTTTATTGTAGTTACTATTGTAACGATATACGGAAACTGTACCGGACTTGTCCATGAACAGACAGCAACTGCAGCAACGCTTGTGCTTCTGACGGTAGGTATGGCGGCACTTATCAGAGTATGTATGCCGTTTGATATGATAAGGGTCATAGTGTGTATTGCAATGGCAGGCGGAATAGTATTTTCAATGATATTCTTAAGACCGTTGTTTGCAATGGTTGTTCTTAAAGGTCTGACAAGAAATCTTACGATAATAATGATGATTCTGTCGATACCTTTGTACAGATATGTATGCAGGATGACGGCATGGCTGATAGATTTCCTTGAGAACCATAACCGTCATTTCAGACACCGCTAAAAGGATGATATATTAAAAATGTATTACTGCTTATTTAGAGCTTTTCAGAGTATTCAGTTGTTACAAGACTGCTGTAAGGAACTCGAGATTTAAGCTCGCCAGCCTGCGTAAGAATGTCCTGTAACAGATTAAAGCTGTCTTCGGTGAATACAGTGGAGGTTTTCCATGTATCCTGTGATTTATATCTTTCAACAATTGCGGTTATTGTTGCAATATCGGTTTCTTTAAACTGAGGTGCAATAATGGCCGCAATTTCTGCTGATGAATGTGTATTGACATAATCAAGACCCTTCTGTGTAGCATTAGTGAATTTCTGGATTACATCAGGATTCTTCTGAATATAGCTTTTCTTTGCACAGTATGCTGTGTAAGGAACATAGCCACTTTCTACACCGAGTGAGGCGATAACATGGCCTTCACTCTGCTGTTCGAGTAAAGTCGCAGAAGGCTCAAATTCAACTGTGTAATCACCTATTCCCGATGTGAATGCTGCAGATGTTGAACCAAAATCAACATTCTGGAAGGATTTCAAGGTCTGTTTCAGGATCAATGTTATTTTTTCAGAATATATTCAAATAACATCTGGGGCATGCCGCCGGCTCTTCCTCCGATAACAGTTTTTCCTTTGAGTTCAGCCCAGTCAAAATTATCATTGGCTTCCTTCCAACCAGGAAGTTACCGGCACGCTGTGTAAGTCCGGCAAAGTTGACAGCATAGTCTTCAGAGCCTTCTGGCATATACATAGATAGATGATTCAGAACCCATGAATCCAATATCTGCATCACCGGATATCAGGGCTGTCATTACCTTGTCAGCACCGAATCCGTTAGTTACCGTAAGCTCAAGCCCCTCGTCTGCAAAATATCCATTTTCAATGGCAACATATTGTGGTGCATAAAATATAGAGTGAGTAACTTCGCAGAGAGTGATTTTTAGCAGAATTGTCAGTTGTATCTTTGTTACATGCTGTCAGTGGAAATGCTGTAATTAATATGATGGTAATGGTAATTAATAATGATATATATTTTCTGATATGTTTCAATGAAATTCTCCATTGTAGCTGCTTTTATTGTTATAGTATTATTTTTCTGTATTTTTGTTCCACAAAAGTAATAAAAGATTGTCATTTAATGAGAAATTATGGTATTATAATAGAAAATTACAGTGAGGATAATTAAATATCTGTATATGGAGGCGCGTTATGTTTAGAAAGAATAAAACAACAGCTAAAGCAGCGTCAGGTAATGATTTGAATACATTGCTTGATGTATTTGATAAGATAATATCTGGAGAAATATCACATACAGGTGAATCACCGGCGGATATAACACTTTTGAAAATCCTGAGGTTGCCAATAAGTTTAATGAAGTAATTGAGACTTATAAGAGATTTAATAATAATTTCGTAATGAGACTTAATGAGGCTATGGAGTCAATTGGCGATAATTCTTATGTCAAGAATATGATGGATGAGGTACAGTCACAGTCTCAGGCTATTGGTGCTATGGGAGAGTCAGGACATAATCTTGAAGAATCTATCAACCACATTAATGTTGCCATGGCTGATATTAAAGACAATACACATGAGATGCTTGCTACTACACAGAACAGTACAGCTAATATGAATGAGAGTATTAAGGTTGTTAATGAGTCATCAGAAAAGATTGCTGATATTAACAGACAGGTACAGGAATTCCAGGATAAGATACATAAGATTGGTGAGATTGTTGATATTGTGAAGAAGGTTGCAAGCCAGAGTAATCTGTTAGCTCTCAATGCTTCTATTGAGGCTGCAAGAGCAGAGAGGCGAAAAGGTTTTGCAGTCGTTGCAGACCAGGTAAGACAGTTATCAAGCAGTACATCAGAATCTGCTGATGATATTGTTAATTATGTTAGAGAACTCAATGATGATATCGGAAGACTTGCGATATCCATGGATGAGACAACGGTTAAACTTTCAGAAGGTAATTCAAAGGTTGAAGAATCACTTTCGGATATTGAAAGAATGAATAACCAGATGGTTGCAATTAATGATGCTGTTAATGGAATATTCTCAGATATTGATACACAGTCATCTATTACAACAGAATTTGCCGCGGTAGACAGTATTGCAGCGAGCTATGATAAGTTATCTGATAACTGCATGGCTACAGGTACTCATATCTATAAGATTGGCAGATATATTGATACTGCAAGAAGTGATATGTTCAGATCATTCTCTAATGTTACAACACAGGATAGGATAAGAATATTCCAGATTGACCACTTTATCCTTATGTGGAGAGTATATAATAATGCTGTTGGATTTGAAACTCTTAAGGTTACACAGCTTAATAATCCAGATACCTGTAAGCTTGGTAAGTGGATGAAAGCGCAGACAGATACTCGTATTACAGGAAGCAGACAGTTTAAGGATCTTGATGCAGCACACAGACAGATTCATAAATATGCTGTTGATTCTTGGAACGCCAAGGAGTCTGGTAATGTAGAACTTGCACTTGAATACTTCCAGAAGTGCTATGATGCATTTGGTGTATATAGCAATAAGATTGAAGATTTCAAGAGCTATATGAGAACAATTGGTTATACTGATGAAACTGAAACAGTAACATTCAGAAAGTAATTGAGTAAAGAGTCTCCTATGGTACAACATAGAGACTTATTTTAATGGAAGAAGGAATAGCCAGGTATAGATAATTATAAGGAGATAGAAAACAGAGTATGGAAGGATATAAAGAAAAAGCAAAGGAAATTATGGTTATAGGCCATAAAAATCCTGACACAGATTCAATATGTTCAGCAATATGTTATGCGGATTTAAAGAATAAGATAACAGGAACAGATAATTATGTGCCTAAGCGGGCGGGGCATCTTAATGAGGAAACTCATTTTGTACTAAACAGATTCGGCGTAGAGGCTCCGGAATATATTAAAGATGTACGTCCCCAGGTAATGAACATAGAGATAAGGCACACAGAGGGAATAAACAGAGAAATTTCGGTGCGTAATGCATGGAAATTAATGGATTCACTTAATGTTGTAACACTTCCTATTACCAGAAGCGCAGAAAACTTACAGGTCTTGTTTCAATTGATGATATTGCCAAATCGTATTTTGAAACATTTGATAACAGAGTATTGTCAAATGCTAAGACAAGTTTTTCTAATATTGTTGAAACACTTGGAGGAAGAGTAATTACAGGTGATGAAAGCGAGATATTTGACAAAGGAAAGATGCTTATTGCAGCGGCTAATCCTGATATGATGGAGAACATGATTGATGAGGGGATATTGTAATTCTTGGTAACAGATACGAATCACAGCTCTGTGCAATAGAGATGGAGGCAAAATGTCTTATAATATGTGAGGGAGCAAAGGTATCCAATACAATTGCCAAGATTGCAAAGAGCCATAACTGTATTATTATTGAAACTGATTATGATACATATACTGTTGCAAGGCTTATGAATCAGGCAATTCCGGTTGGATTCTTTATGACACCAAGAGACAGAATTGTATGTTTTAAGACAACCGATTATGTTGAAGATATTCAGGAAATTATGACTAAGAAAAGGTTCAGGGATTTCCTATTGAGGATGAAAACGGTAATTATGTAGGAACTATTTCAAGAAGAAATCTCCTTCGTTCAGGCAGAAAGAAAGTTATTCTTGTTGATCACAATGAGAAGAACCAGGCAGTCAATGGAATTGAAGATACAGAGATTCTTGAGATAATTGACCATCACAGATTAGGACCTATACAGACAATCACACCTGTATTCTTCAGAAACCAGCCTCTTGGCTGTACGGGAACAATTATTTATAAGATGTATCAGGAGACAGGAATTAGTATAGAGCCTGTTATAGCCGGGCTGATGTGTTCGGCAATTATATCGGATACATTAATATTCAAATCTCCAACATGCACACCTGATGATATAGAAGCGGCAACAGAGCTTGCTGATATTGCGGAATTGACCCTGAAGTGTACGGAAGACAAATGTTTGGAGCTGGAAGTAATCTTGATGAAAAGACAGACAGAGAAATATTCTATCAGGATTTTAAGAAGTTCGCAATTAATGATGTTACTGTAGGTGTGGGGCAGGTTAATGCAATGGGACCTGAGGATATAGAGAAGATAAAAGCAAAGGAAGTACCATTTATAGATACAGTAACAGGTGATGGCGGGCTTGATGTAGTATATTTTCTTATGACAGACATATCAACGGAATGCTCTTATGTACTGTGTTCAGGTAAAAATGCGGATACAATAATGTCACAGGCATTTGGAGTTGACAAACAGCAGGATACATATATACTAAAGAATGTTGTTTCAAGAAAGAAACAGTTCCTCCCGGCCATTATGGAAGCTATGGAGCAGTAGAGAAAATGGAGAATAGTGATGAAGGCATTACGAAAAGATGATCCCTGCTGGTGTAACAGTGGGAAAAAATATTGTGATTGTCACATGGAATTTGACAGAAAATTAGATAATTTCAAGAGAAAGTTTCATAAGGTACCGCCAAGAAATATTATCAAGAATGAAGAACAGCTTGCAGGAATGAGAGAAAGCAGTAAGATTAATATTGCTGTGCTTGATTATGTTGCAGAGAATATTCATGCAGGAATGACAACTCAGGATATAGATGATTTGGTATACCAGAAAACAACCAAGATGGGTGGAATACCTGCACCGCTTAATTATGAAGGATTTCCAAAGAGTGTGTGTACTTCAATTAATGAGCAGGTATGTCATGGAATACCATCCAAGAATATCCAGCTGCTTGATGGCGATATAATTAATGTTGACTGTTCAACAATATTAAACGGATATTTTTCAGATTCATCAAGAATGTTCTGTATCGGTAATGTTGCACCAGAACATAAGAAGCTGGTGGATGTTGCAAAGGAATGTGTTGAGTTAGGTCTTGCACAGGTTAAGCCATGGGGTCATCTTGGAGATGTTGCCGCAGCAATTAATGAACATGCAAAGGCTAATGGATATTCAGTAGTAAGAGAAGTTGGTGGACATGGAATAGGTCTTGAATTTCACGAAACCCCATTTGTAAGTTATGTAATCAAGAAGGGAACAGGAATGGTCATGGCGCCGGGCATGGTATTCACAATTGAGCCAATGATTAATGCGGGACTTCCGGACATATATATAGACGAGGGCAACAACTGGACAATATATACAGATGACGATTCGTACTCAGCACAGTGGGAAATAATGGTTCATGTGACTGAGGACGGATATGAGGTGATGTCGTATTAAGATAGATGTAGCCACGATTATGTAGTGTAGGTGACTCCGGTATTGGTGTATAAAAACATGGCTACAGCTATCTTGATAGGACATACAACAATAAGTGAAAAGCTCCATATACTGTAGTGATACATGTATATGGAGCTTATTTTATGATGATGACACAACAGGTTCCGGCGATGTGCTATGTACCGTGGCAGCGTTGGGATGAATTATATGAGCCTTCGCGGGCAATTATGAGGGGGACTATGTTTCCTGTACTTGATAAACCATTTACAGGAGGCAGGTCATGAATTGTTGTAATAATATAAGAAATGAAAAAGCTATGATTATGAAGAATATTTATGAGCTTGGCTTTGCACTTGTTGAAACTATGCTTTATCTTGATACCCATCCGGATGATGCTGCAGCTATTGAATATTATGCAGAGATTAAGGATAAATATGTACAGTTTATGAAAAAATATTCAGATTATTATGGACCTCTCAGCATGGAATATATGGTAAATGACAACTACTGGATGTGGGTGGCAACACCTATGCCATGGGAATACAAGGGAGGTATGTGATATGTGGAATTATGAGAAGAGACTTCAGTACCCGATTAATATAAAGAATTGTAATCCAACACTGGCGGCAATGATTATTTCGCAGTATGGTGGACCAGATGGTGAGCTTGGAGCATCAATGAGATATCTTTCACAGAGATATTCCATGCCATACAGGGAGGTTGCCGGGCTGTTGACTGATATAGGCACGGAAGAACTTGGCCATCTTGAAATGGTCAGTACAATGGTTCATCAGCTTACAAGAAATCTTACAATGGAACAGATAAAAGGAACTCCGTTTGAGGCATATTATGTTGATCATACGGTTGGAGTATGGCCGCAGGCTGCAGGAGGTGTACCTTTCTGCGCAATTGAATTCCAGTCAAAGGGGGATGCAATAACTGATATTGCAGAGGATATGGCAGCCGAGCAGAAAGCAAGGAGTACTTATGATAATCTGTTAAGACTCTGCCGTGATGATCCGGATGTGTATGAACCGTTGAAGTTTTTAAGAGAAAGAGAAGTTGTGCATTTTCAGAGATTCGGAGAAGCTATGTCGATTATACAGAGCAAGCTGGATTCTAAGAACTTCTATGCATATAACCCGGAATTTAAAAAATAATAAATAGAATGATATTAATAAAATATTATGATAGAATACATTTATAAAAGACTGATTAAAGGAGTACTTATGAAAGAGAAGATATATACTATACCTGTTAATGATGCATTTTCATCAGACTGTGAATGTCCGATTTGTTCAATGTATAAAGCATTGGAGGATGATGCGGTAAGCTATACAATGGGCCCTAGTTATATGGAAGATGATATAAGGGCTGTGACTGATAAAAAGGGTTTCTGCCAGAAGCATTTAAAGAAAGTGTATGACTGTGAGAACAGACTTGGCTTTGCCCTTGTCATGAAGACACATCTTGACAGAGTGATTAATGATATTGAGGGTCTGCAGGATGGAAAAGTGGCAGGAAAGTCTATGTTTAAGAAAGCTGATAAACCTTCCGTGACAGCATATACTGAACAGCTTGAAGGCACATGTTTTGTATGTGAAAGGATTGATAACACATTTCAGAGATATCTGGATACTATATTTCATATGTATAAGCATGATAGTGATTTCAGGGAGAAGTATAAAACATGCAAGGGATTCTGTACGAAGCATTATGGCATATTGCTTGAGCAGGCAGCTAATTCTTTAAAGGGGGATATGTTAGATGAATTTATTAAGATAACTAACAGTCTCTATATTGAGAATATGAAGCGGGTAAGAGATGATGTGGAATGGTTTATTAATAAATTTGACCACAAATATATTGATGAGCCATGGAAGAATGCGAAAGATTCACTGGTAAGAGCTATGATAAAGGATGGTTCATATATAGCAGATGAACCGGGGAAAAAGAATAACAGATAACAAATGGTCACTTGTTTATAAAGCCTGATAAAGGCATATATAACAAGTGACCTGTTTTTAGAATGTGAAAGTAACTGTATATAATGTGTAATTGGTTCTGTTAGTGGTTTTGTAGGCATAGGATAACTGGATTCCAGCATTAGATACTGCTGATTTGATATCAAGGTCAGCTGTTGTTGTAAATTCTATATGTCTGGTCCGGTTTCTTATGCAACGCAATATGTAATTATCGAATTCGTTCTGTGTATTAATGACCTGAAGCTTTGACTGAACAGGATATGTGTATATGTATCCGTTAGCAGGGTTGGCTGCATTTACAGCGGAATTCCATGTGTGGTCAATTGCCATATCGGCATCTGTTATATTAAAATATCCGTGGTCGATATACTCTGATGTTGAACCAACAGGGTCATCCCATGTGACATCAACCTGATACCAGTCGTTCCCAAGTTTAACTACATTCCAGATATGCTGCTGGCTGCCCGCTGTACCTGATAATGTGTAATTCTCAATACCGAGCATATCCATAAAAGTCTTGAAACTTTCTGTGTATCCGCTACATACAGCCTCACCATTAATAAGAGCGTCATAAGCATTAAAGGTTGAACCGCCATTATCAATATATGTTATATGTGATACAAGATAATCATGTATTGCAAGTTCATTTTCATAATCGCTTTTATGTGGTGAAGTAACTTCTGAAAGGATTTCAATATATTTGTTATAAAGTTCAAGCTGGCGTTCGTTAAGCTGGGATGTATTGTCTGAATTATATGCTTTCATTATTGCATAATTATCCCAGCAGTCATAAGTTATCACCATATTGTAACCATCTTTAATTCTGCGGTATTCACACTTTATCTGTTCTATGCCGCTAATTCTTGTCAGCCACTCATTGGCATCAATAAGCTTGTCATCGGCAACAAAAATATCACATTCATTATTGTTATTTTCCATGGATTGTATTATAAACTGAATTATATCTTCGGTTGTAGCTGCTTTATTATCAAATGGTATATATGAAATTTCTGAAGAAGTATCAGAGGTATTGTTATTGGTAAAAGGTATACTGCATCCGTAAAGAGATGCTGTTAATATTGCTCCGGCTAAAAGAGACGCCCAATATTTTCTGAATTTCATGTGTTGTCTCCTATTGATTAAATTATATATAATTGTATAACGGGGTTGTTATAAATGTAAAGCAAAATGATAAGAAATATGGAGGATAATTATGGCAGATTATAAATTAAAAAATGTATGTGATTTCGATCTGGCACAGACATTGGAATGTGGACAGTGTTTTCATTTTGTAAAGCTCGATGAAGAGGATTATGTACTGACGGCAAAGGGGTATGTATTACATGTTTCACAGGAGGCTGATACCGTTACATTTTATGATACAGACAAAGATGAATATGTAAATGTATGGAAAGATTATTTCGATATGGACAGGGATTATTCAGCAATTAAGAAAAAGCTGCTGGAAAAAGATGATAAGTTAAAGGATGCAATTGAAAGCATGTGGGGAGTGAGGATTCTTAATCAGGATTTTTTTGAAACACTTATATCATTCATTATATCGCAGAATAAGCAGATACCTCATATTAAGAAGATAGTAGCTGATATATCTGCAAAGTTTGGTACATATAAGGGAACATATGGTGGAGCGGATATGTATACATTTCCAACACTTGAACAGCTTGCCAATGCAAGTGAAGAGGACTTTAAAGAGTTAAAGACAGGATTCCGTGCGCCATATATTATGGATGCAATAAGAAGGAATATGGCAGGCCAGTTTGATATAAATGAACTTAAGAGCATGGATTATGATTCGTGCATTAAGGAACTTATGACAATAAAAGGTGTTGGAGAGAAGGTTGCCAACTGCGTAAGCCTTTTCGGACTTGGAAAGAAAGAAGCATTTCCTGTTGATGTGTGGATTAAAAGAATTATGGAGACAATGTATTTTGACGGTGTGGACACTCCAAAGGATAAGATTGCTGCTTTTGCAAAGGAACAGTTTGGGGAACTGGGGGGATTTGCACAGCAGTATCTGTTTTATTATGGAAAATCAATAAAAATGGGTGTTAAATAATAATTATTAATAAAATCTAAAAAATATAATATATTTGAATTAGCTGTTGACAAATAAAAGCGTGAAGTGTTACATTATGTGCAGTGGTTAGCACTCGAAAAGAATGAGTGCTAACAGGAAGATGAATGCTGCCATGAAGGGTTCACTCTCATGTGAAGACAGCGGAATGGAGGAATATATAATGAAATTAGTACCATTAGGAGACAGAGTTGTTATTAAAGCATTAGTTGCAGAGGAGACTACTAAATCAGGAATCGTACTTCCTGGACAGGCTAAGGAAAAGCCACAGCAGGCAGAGGTTATTGCCGTAGGTCCTGGCGGAGTTGTTGATGGTAAGGAAGTTGTTATGCAGGTTAAGCCTGGTGATAAGGTTATCTATTCTAAGTATTCTGGAACAGAGGTTAAGCTTGATGAAGATGAGAATCTCATCATTGTAAAGCAGTCTGATATTCTTGCTATCATTGAATAATTGACAATGTCAGTTGCAGATGAGGGCGGTTTGAACATATAAGAAGTATATTTATTTAGGAGGCTATTATTATGGCAAAGGAAATCAAGTACGGAATTGAAGCTAGAAAGGCTTTAGAGAAGGTGTTAATAAGTTAGCTAATACAGTAAGAGTAACAATCGGACCTAAGGGACGTAATGTTGTTCTTGATAAGTCATATGGTGCACCACTTATCACTAACGATGGTGTTACTATTGCTAAGGATATCGAGCTTGAAGATGCATTCGAAAATATGGGTGCACAGCTTGTTAAGGAAGTGGCAGCCAAGACTAATGATGTTGCGGTGATGGTACAACAACAGCTACTGTTCTTGCACAGGCTATGATTAATGAAGGTATGAAGAACCTTGCAGGGTGCTAACCCAATCGTATTAAGAAGGGAATGAAAAAGGCTACTGATTGTGCTGTTGACGCTATCGCACATATGAGCGAAGGTAACAGGCAAGGATCAGATTGCCAAGGTTGCAGCTATTTCAAGGTGATGAAGAAGTTGGACAGATGGTAGCTGATGCTATGGAGAAGGTTTCTAACGATGGCGTTATCACAATCGAGGAATCTAAGACAATGAAGACAGAGCTTGACCTTGTAGAAGGTATGCAGTTCGACAGAGGATACATTTCAGCATATATGGCTACAGATATGGATAAGATGGAAGCAGTTCTTGATAATCCATATATCCTTATTACAGATAAGAAGATTTCTAATATTCAGGAAATTTTACCAGTTCTTGAGCAGATTGTTCAGAGTGGTGCCAAGCTTCTTATTATTGCAGAAGATGTTGAGGGCGAGGCTCTTACAACACTTATCGTTAATAAGTTAAGAGGAACATTCAATGTTGTAGCTGTTAAAGCTCCTGGATACGGTGACAGACGTAAAGAGATGCTTAAGGATATCGCAATTCTTACAGGTGGTCAGGTTATTTCTGAGGAACTTGGACTTGAGCTTAAGGATACAACAATGGATATGCTTGGTAGAGCTAAATCTGTTAAGGTTCAGAAAACACAGTTATCGTTGATGGCGAAGGTGCTAAGGAAGATATTGATGCAAGAGTTGCACAGATTAAGGCACAGCTTGAGGAGACAACTTCTGAATTTGATAAAGAGAAATTACAGGAAAGACTTGCTAAGCTTGCAGGTGGTGTAGCTGTTATCAGAGTTGGTGCTGCAACAGAGACAGAGATGAAGGAAGCTAAGCTTCGTATGGAAGATGCTCTTAATGCAACAAGAGCTGCTGTTGAAGAAGGTGTAGTATCAGGTGGTGGTTCTGCTTACATCCATGCTTCTAAGAAGGTTGCAGAACTTGTTAAGACACTCAGTGGAGATGAGAAGATTGGTGCCCAGATTATCTTAAAGGCCCTTGAAGCTCCATTATTCCACATTGCATACAATGCTGGTCTTGAAGGTGCTGTTATCATCAATAAGGTAAGAGAGTCTGAAGTTGGTACAGGATTCGATGCATATAAGGAAGAATATGTCAACATGATAGATGCTGGTATCCTTGATCCGGCTAAGGTTACAAGAAGTGCATTACAGAATGCAACAAGCGTTGCTTCAACACTTCTTACAACAGAATCAGTTGTTGCTAATATTAAGGAAGATGCTCCAGCTATGCCAGCAGGTGGTGCAGGCATGGGCGGAATGATGTAATTCCACAATATAATTAAAACTTACAGCCCGGTGGGTAATTTCCCGCCGGGCATATTGCTTTAAAGAAAGGTTATTGAATTATGATAGAAGGAACAGTAGAGCAGATTGTTAAAGTTACCGCTCCTAAGATTTCGATTTTTTACAGAATAATACTTGTAATTGCATGTCTGCTTGCAGCGACAACAATTGTGCAGACAGGCTGGTTAGGTGTAATAGTTCTTGTTATATTTATATTCTTTACGGTGTTTGTATTTGAATATTATAACGCTGAATATGAATATTCATATGTTAACGGAAGCCTCACTATAGATAAGATTATGGCTAAGTCTGTGAGAAAGAATGTGGGAAGCTTTGATCTTACAAGAGCAACTCTGGTTGCGAAAGTAAACAGTCAGGAAGCTTTGGGTAAGGCAAGACAGCAGTTAAGGACATACAATTGTTCATCAGGAGTTGATGACCCTGAAGATATTGTAATATACACATATGACAATGACAGCAATGAGATGATAAGACTGTTTATGCTTCCGGATGATTCAATGAAAGAAGCAATTATAAGTGCTGTTGGTAACGGAGTTGCACATTTATAAAAAATGTTTGACTTTTAGTGGCAGTTTTGTTATATTCACTTGTAACATATTTATAAACTGACTAAGATGTCAGATACTTGTAGAAACATCCGGATTAATTTATTTATTCGGATTTTTTCTATATATTAAAACACAACAGAAAGCGAGGATTTTAGCAAAATGGGTAAAATTATTGGTGAAGGCATTACATTTGACGACGTACTTTTAGTTCCACAGTATTCAGAAGTAACACCTAATATGATTGACCTCTCAACACAGCTCACTAAGAATATTAAACTTAACATTCCTTTAATGAGTGCAGGTATGGACACAGTTACAGAACACAGAATGGCAATCGCAATGGCTAGACAGGGCGGTATTGGTATTATTCATAAGAATATGTCAGTAGAAGCTCAGGCAGAAGAAGTAGACAAGGTTAAGCGTTCAGAGAATGGTGTTATCACAGACCCATTTTTCTTACATCCAGATAATACATTACAGGAAGCTAATGACCTTATGGGTAAGTTCAGAATTTCCGGAGTACCTATCACAGATGATAATGGCAAGCTTGTTGGTATCATTACTAACAGAGACCTTAAGTTTGAGGAGCATTTTGAAAGACCAATCAAGGAGTGCATGACAAGCGAGAATCTTATCACTGCTCCTGTTGGAACTACTCTTGAAGAGGCTAAGAAGATATTAGGTAAGGCAAGAAAAGAGAAGCTTCCTATCGTTGATGATGATTATAAATTAAGAGGACTTATTACAATTAAGGATATAGAGAAGAGCGTTAAGTATCCGTCTTCAGCACATGATTCACAGGGCAGACTTTTAGCAGGTGCTGCTGTTGGTATCACAGCTAATGTTATGGACAGAGTCCAGGCACTTGTTAATTCAAGTGTTGACTGTATTGTAATTGATTCAGCTCATGGTCATTCTAAGAATATTATTACAACTCTTAAAGAGATTAAGTCAGCATTCCCTGATCTTCAGGTTATTGCCGGTAATATTGCAACAGGTGCAGCTGCAAAGGCTCTTTGTGAGGCTGGTGTAGATGCTGTTAAGGTTGGTATCGGACCTGGTTCTATCTGTACAACAAGAGTTGTTGCAGGTATTGGTGTACCACAGGTTACAGCCGTTATGGACGCTTACGCAGAGGCTAAGAAGTATGGTATTCCTGTAATTGCTGATGGTGGTATCAAGTATTCAGGAGATATCGTTAAGGCTATCGCAGCAGGTGGTAATGTCTGCATGTTAGGAAGCCTTCTTGCAGGTTGTGATGAGGCTCCTGGTACATTCGAGTTATTCCAGGGAAGAAAGTACAAGGTATACAGAGGAATGGGTTCTATCGCTGCCATGGAGAACGGAAGCAAGGACAGATATTTCCAGACTGGTGCCAAGAAGCTTGTTCCTGAGGGTGTTGAAGGACGTGTTGCTTATAAGGGTCTTGTTGAGGATACTATATTCCAGCTTATGGGCGGTCTTCGTTCAGGTATGGGATATTGTGGAGCACCTACTATCCCAGTACTTCAGGAAACAGCTCAGTTTATTAAGATGTCTTCAGCAGCTTTAAGAGAGAGTCATCCACATGATATTCATATCACTAAGGAAGCTCCTAACTATTCAGTGGAAGATAAGTAATTAATCATAGTATTCAACCCGGACAGATTGTTTTGTCCGGGTGTTTTTTTCATGATAAAATGTAATTTCTTATGAAATTATTGCTATTGAACAATGGTATGATGTATAATGAACTGAGTATTTATATATTAATGTGAATGAACAGGGGATATTTTGGGAAGCTAAATCAACGAGAAGGAGAAAAACTATGAAGGACAGAATACTCGGCAGATATATTGCAAAGAATCACTCAGATAACGTGTTCACTGACAGAGAGTTACAAGTCATAAAGCAGGGAGATACGGATACACTTGTTGAAACATTTCTGCATATGGACAATGATTATTACAAGACGCAGATGCAGTGTACATTGAAAAGTCTTGGAATGTTCATGGATGGTAATATTGAACTGAACCAGATAGATTACGAAAGAGAATATAAGGGTCAGTTTATTGGTTGTCAGGTTATGGATGGGGATATTGATGTGTTTCTTGGCATAGCTGGTGATAATGTCGAACTTTTGAAACTGGCATCGACATTTGCACAGGAAGATATTGAAGAATTTGATGAGGATGCTTATGATGCATTATGTGAACTTATTAATGTGATGAATGGTGCATATGCAACTAAACTTGGAGAAGCAGATATTGAAGTAACACTTCATCCGCCAGTGTTTTATAAAGATACAGAAGTTACGGCAGATACCGGTTTTTATGTTGTGACTTTCAATATTGAAGATAATGTATTTAAGATTTTAATGGCTGCTGATAATAAAATCCAGCTTTCAGCTTAATAAGGAGAACAGTTATGGCAAAAATTTTGATAGTAGATGATTCTAAGACATCAAGAAAATTTTTAAGAAATATGCTTGAAGATGCAGGACATGAGATTGTATCAGAGGCAGTTAATGGGGTAGAAGGTGTAGAAAAATTCAGGTTGTATAAGCCTGATGTTGTTACAATGGATATTACAATGCCTGTTATGGATGGTATAGAAGCAGTAAGAGAGATTATTGAGATTGATCCAGGGGCAAAGGTTATTATGGTAACTGCCGCTGGTCAGAAGACTAATATGGTTGAGGCATTAAAGAGAGGTGCTGCTGATTTTATTCAGAAGCCATTTGATAGTGCTGTAATTATTAATACAATAGAAAAGGTTTTGGAAGACGAATAATGTATAATTACCGTATAGAGATAGAATACGATGGTGGAAGATATGATGGCTGGCAAAGACTGGGCAAGGATGCCAGCACGAATACTATAGAGAGCAGACTGTGTGAGATAATAACAAGAATGACAGGTGAGACAGTTGACATGTATGTCGGGTCAAGAACAGAAAAGGGTGTGCATGCACTTTGCCAGACAGCTAATTTTAAGCTTGAGAAGGAAGTTAAGGCACTTGATATTAAGAATTATCTTAACAGATATCTGCCAAGAGATATCGCGGTTATGTCTGTTTCACAGGTTGATGAAAGATTTCACAGCCAGCTTAATGCAAAGGCCAAGATATATGAGTACAGACTGGATACAGGTAATGTAGCTAATGTATTCAGAAGAAAATATGCGTATCATACATTCAGTATGCCGGATTTTGATGCCATGAGAAAGGCTGCCGGATATTTTGAAGGAAAACATGATTTTAAGGCATTTACTACGGCAAAGAAGAGCAAAAGCACAGAGAGGACTATTAAGAGGATAAACATTCAGTATGAAGGAACAAGAGCTTACATAAGGATTGAAGCTGATGATTTTCTTCATAATATGGCAAGATTTATGATTGGGATGCTGCTTGATGTAGGCAATGGCATTAAGAAGCCGGAAGATGTGAAGCGATGTCTTGATGGGGAGAACGTACAGATGTCATTACCTGCAGAGAGTTATGGGCTGTTTCTTGTAAAGGTGGTTTATTAGATATTGTAAAAGGTGGAGAATATGAAGACGATTATTGAACTTATTACTGATGAGATTAAAAATGTATTCGCTGAATGTGGATATGATGAGGCATATGCGAAAGTTACAGTTTCTAACAGACCTGACCTGTGCGAGTTTCAGTGTAACGGTGCTATGGCAGCAGCCAAAGCATATAAGAAAGCACCATTTATGATTGCTGATGAGGTAGTTGCAAAGTTAGCAGATAACAAGATGTTTTCTAAGATTGAGAGTGTTAAGCCTGGATTTATCAATATTAATATATGTGAAGATTATCTGGCTGGATATCTTAATGAGATGTCTGAAACAGAAAAGTTTGGATATGTTAATACTGATAAGGATAAGACTGTTATTGTAGATTATGGCGGAGCTAATGCTGCAAAGCCTCTTCATGTCGGACATTTACGTTCTGCAGTTATCGGAGAAAGCGTTAAGAGAATCAATACATTTGTTGGAAATAAAACTATAGGTGATGTTCATCTTGGAGACTGGGGTCTGCAGATGGGACTTATCATTGAAGAGTTAAGAGACAGAAAGCCAGAACTTCCGTATTTTGATGACAGTTTTACCGGTGAGTATCCAGCGGAAGCACCATTTACTATCTCTGAGCTTGAGGAGATTTATCCGGCAGCTTCTGCAAAGTCTAAGGAAGATGCTGCATTTGCAGAAAGAGCTCATGAAGCTACACTTAAGTTACAGAGCGGTGACAAGGCATGCCGTGCGATATGGCATCATATTATGAATGTTTCTAAGGCTGACCTTAAGAAGAATTATGATAATCTTAATGTACATTTTGATTTATGGAAAGGTGAATCAGATGCACAGCCATATATTGACGATATGGTTAATAAGATGATTGCAGACGGAATTGCTTATGAAAGTCAGGGCGCAACTGTTGTAGATATACAGCAGGAGGGTGATACTAAGGAGCTTCCACCATGCATCGTAAGAAAATCTGATGGTGCGGCACTTTATGCAACATCTGACCTTGCAACTATTGTTGAAAGAGAAAAGTTATATCATCCTGATACATATATTTATCTTGCTGATAAGAGGCAGGAACTTCATTTTACACAGGTATTCAGAACGGCTAAGAAGGCTGGGATTGTAGCGCCTGATGCAGATATGAGATTTGTGGGCTTTGGTACTATGAACGGTAAAGATGGTAAGCCATTCAAGACGCGTTCAGGTGGTGTTATGAGACTTGAGCATCTTATAGCTGATATTGATGAAGCTGTATATGAGAAAATTATGTCTAACAGAACTGTTGAAGAGACAGAAGCAAGAGATACAGCTAAGATAGTAGGACTTGCTGCATTAAAGTATGGAGATCTTTCTAATCAGGCATCAAAGGATTATGTGTTTGATATTGAGAGATTTTCATCATTTGAGGGTAATACAGGACCATATATTCTTTACACAATTGTAAGAATTAAGTCTATCCTTAACAAATATACAGAAAATGGTGGAAGCACAGATAACCTTAAAATTATGGCTGCTACAGAAGAAAGTGAGAAGAATCTTTCTTTATCACTTATTAAGTTTGCAGATATAATTGATGGGGCATATAAGGATAATGCACCACATAAGATATGTCAGTTTATATATGAGGTATCTAACGCATTTAACGGCTTTTATCATAACAATAAGATACTTTCAGAACCTGACGAGGCTAAGAAGGCAAGTTATATTGCACTTATCAGCCTTACTAAAAGCATTCTCGAGCAGTGTATTGATTTACTTGCGATTGAATGCCCTGACAGAATGTAAAGGAGAAATTTGATGAGTAAATTATTATCATTTGCAATACCATGTTACAACTCCGCAGAGTATATGGAACATTGTATTAATACAGTGCTTGCCGGTGGGGATGAAGTTGAGGTTATTATAGTTGATGATGGTTCAACAAAGGATAATACATATGAAATAGCCAAAAGATATGAAAAGGAATATCCAGATATTGTCAAGGCTGTACATCAGGAGAATGGTGGACATGGTGAGGCTGTAAATACAGGTCTTAAGCATGCAACAGGAAGGTTCTTTAAGGTTGTTGACAGTGATGACTGGGTAGATGGCAAAAGTTATAAAAGAATGCTTGCTACATTAAGAAGCTTTGAAGAGGGCAGTGAGCCGGATATGGTTATTGCAAACTATGTATATGAAAAGGTCGGAGCCAAGAGAAAGAAAGTTATCCACTATGAAAATGTATTTCCTGTAGAGCAGATGTTTACATGGGATGATATTAATATAGGCGATTTTAAGGTTGACCAGTATATTCTTATGCATACTGTTGTATATAGAACACAGCTTTTAAAGGATTGTGGATTAGAGCTTCCTAAGCATACATTTTATGTTGATAACATATTTGTGTTCGAGCCACTTCCGTATGTTAAGAATATGTATTACATAAATACTAATTTCTACAGATACTTTATTGGACGAGAAGATCAGTCTGTTAATGAGAGTGTTATGATTTCAAGAATTGACCAGCAGCTTTCTGTTAATAAGAGAATGATTGATTCGTTTCTTTCAGAAAATCCTAAGAATATTAACTGTAGAAAATATATGATTAACTATTTAAGAATTATGATGGAAGTATCGTCTATATTCTTAATTGTATCTGGGACAAAGGAACATATTGCGAAGAAGAAGGCACTCTGGCAGTATGCTAAGGATAAGGATGAAGTGCTTTACAAGAAGTTACGACACAGTCTTTTGGGCTGGTCTGTTAATATCCCTACATCTGCAGGAAGATGGATATCTAAGAAGGGATACAAGATAGCTAATAATATAATAGGTTTTAATTAAACAGATTTAGAAGGAGAAGAATATATGTCTATAATTGATGCATTCAGACTTGATGGAAAGGTTGCAGTAGTTACAGGTGCCAATACAGGTCTTGGACAGGGAATGTCCGTTGCACTTGCGCAGGCAGGTGCTAAGGTTGTAGGTGTTGCAAGAAGATCCTGCGAGGATACTAAGAAGCTTATTGAAGCTGATGGAGGAGAATTTGCTGAGGTTATAGCAGACCTTTCAGATATGTCAGCTATAGATGTTATTGTGAATGGTGCACTTGCAGCTTTTGGAAAGGTTGACATTCTTGTTAATAATGCAGGACTTATTAAGAGAAATGATGCTATTGATTTCACAGAAGATGAATGGGATAGTGTTATTCAGGTTAATCAGAAGATGGTATTCTTCTTAAGCCAGGCATTTGCAAAGCAGTATATTAAGCAGGGACATGGTGGCAAGATTATTAATATCAATTCCATGCTTTCATATCAGGGAGGCATAAGAGTTCCTTCTTATACAGCAAGTAAGAGTGCTGGTATGGGACTTACAAAAGCTATGTGTAATGAGTGGGCATGCCATAACATTAATGTTAATGCTATTGCACCAGGATATATGGCTACTAATAATACGGCACAGTTAAGGAGTGATTCTGACAGAAGTGAAGCTATTATAGACAGAATTCCGGCAGGACGCTGGGGAACTCCTGATGATATGAAGGGAGCCGTTGTGTTCCTTGCATCAGCTGCATCTGATTATGTTAATGGATTTACACTGGCTGTCGATGGCGGATGGCTTGCCAGATAATTGAGAGAATAATAATAAAAGGGCGTTTCAGCTTTAAATGATGTGTGCTCTCTGTACTGGTTTATTCAGTACAGAGAGCACACATCAAAAATGTTGAAATGCCCTTTTGGTATTTTTAGAAATTAATTTTACAAATATTTCTGTCGACATGAGATTTAATGTATGCTGGAACTGCCGCTTTTACATCTTCAGGCATATCCTTCTGATTCAACATGACAATCATTCGGCCTTTGTTAAATAACATGTAGTAACCAAATTTGTTGTAAACATTGGTAAACTGGTTCCATTCGTATGTGTATACAAGATTATGCTCCGGAATATCTGCCATAATAGCATTATTCATAAGAGTTATTGTACATGGGGCTTCTTCTGAAGGGTCTCTGTGTTTTAAATGATAATTAACGCTTGATCTGAACTGGTAACAAAATATATATATTGGATAAAACCAGCATACAGCGTAGAGAATCAGAAGAAAGCTTGAGTAATAGTGCATACATAAAAGTATAATTGATACCATTGCAGGTGTCCATGATAGTATAAGCTCAATTGGGTTTCTTAAAAATCTGTTCCAGAAAACAATTCTTGAATAATCTTTTCCAGAAGCTTTTAATGTTGTGTTGAATTTAATAATATCCATAATAATCCTCATTAATAATTGATATAAAGATATAATAACACCCTCACGAACATAAAACAATTAATTATCTGTAAATTAAAAATATACATAATCTTAGTTAATTGATTTGAAAAAACCAGTTTCCAAAAGACAAGGAATAGGCTATAATATTATCAGATTTATGTATTATCGGAGGGTTATTTTGAGCGGGAATAAGACAGTTAATCTGGAGCTATCACAGATTATACACATGCTGGAAGATAGTGGAACATTTGTAGAGGTTTCTAAGAACATTATTGAGCAGATTGTAGAAAATGTTCAGGCACAGAACGCAGTGATTATGCAGATAAGTGCAGATGGGAAGAGCATGCATTCTATAGTGGAAGCTGAAGATGTCATAGGTAGTAAGCTGGATACTGCTGATATTAAGGAGAACTGTTTATGCGCTGGAAAGCTTAAAAGGACAGCGCATGGTACGGCAACTGACGAGGAAAGAAAAATGCTTGCTTTATGCAGAGCGAACACATGCATATCAGTTCCTATAGCAATTAATAATGTCAAAGCTATGTATCTTTTTGTTATGGGCGATTCAGATGACTTTGGAAGAGATGAATCAGTAATTGAATATATAGAAGATGCTGCAATGATTATACATAGTATTGCGCAGAGCAAAGTTATCAATAACTCGTTGATATCATCTTATGAAGTCTTGCAGAAGATTCTGGATAACATAGGTTCAGGAATTATTGTATGCAGTAAGAGTACGGGAAACATTCTCTTTGAAAATGATATGGCAAGCCATGTTTCTGAAGTTCGTGAGACAATAAGAGAATGTCTGGAGGAAGTATTCAAAAATTCCGATATATCAGATCAGCTTGGAACACCAATGGAGCGGTATAATACAGAATCTGGCCTTTGGTTTGAAGTCAGATTTTCAGAACTGAAGTGGATTGATGGAAGTGATGTTGTTGTTGCAACAGCATCAGATATTACCCAGAAAAAGAAGAACCAGCAGAAGATTGAATATCAGGCACATAATGATTTTCTTACAGGTCTGTATAACCGTATGAAATGTGAAGTTGATTTAAGAAAGGTTATAAGAAGAACTGAAAAGGCTGGACTAAAAGGAGCGGTACTGTTTATTGATCTTGATGATTTCAAGCATATTAATGATGGACTTGGACATCAGTATGGGGATATCCTGTTGCAGCAGATAGCGGCAGGACTCACAGGTATTCCGGGACTCAGGGGACATTGCTACAGAATGGGTGGTGATGAATTTATAATTATTATTGGTCCGGAGCTATACGATGAACTTGGTAAAATGGTTGCTTATATAAAGACATTATTTAACAAACCGTGGTATCTTATGGAGACTGAGTATTTCTGCACTATGAGTATGGGTATTGCAGTGTTCCCTGATAACAGTGTTGATGTTCATGAAATAACAAGAATGGCAGATGTTGCAATGTATGAGGCAAAGAGGTCAGGAAAGAACGGCTATGCTTATTACAGCAGTGAGGTTGAGAATTCAACAGCCAAGAGGCTAGATATAGAGAATAATATGAGACAGGCAGTTTCTACAGGAATTGACGAATTCGTAGTATTCTATCAGCCTGTTGTAAATGTCAATACACAGATGTGTACTTCCTGTGAGGCACTTGTAAGATGGGACAGCAAGGCACTGGGATTTATGGGACCAGGTGAGTTTATACCGCTGGCAGAATATCTTGGACTTATTACTTCGATTGGTGACTATGTTCTAGAAGAGGCATGCAGAAGATGTAAGCTATGGAATGATAACGGACATCCGGATTTCTATATTAATGTGAATCTGTCGGTAGTGCAGCTTTTACAGAAGAATGTGGTTGAGAATATTAAAAGAATTCTTGATAAGACAGGTGTTAATCCTAAGAATATAGTACTTGAGATTACAGAATCATTTGCAATTAATGATATGCAGAGGGTTATGGATATTATTACAGGTCTTAAGAAGTTAGGACCTAGGATTGCACTTGATGATTTTGGTACAGGTTATTCTTCACTTAACTATATAAAGCAGCTTCCTCTTGATATCATTAAGGTTGATAAGACATTTATTGATGATATTATTGAAGATGATTATGCGCAGGCATTTGTTAAGCTTATAGTTGACCTTTCTAAGACAATCGGTACGAAGATTGTTGTTGAAGGTGTTGAACATAAGGAGCAGTTTGAACTGCTTAAAAGTCTTGGTGTGGATTATATACAGGGATATTATTTTGGAAAGCCTGTACCAGCCAATATTTTTGAAGAGAAAAACTTAGAGGGGAGATTGGGCGAATGAATATACTGATTAAAGAGGGCAGAGTGCTTGACCCTGCAAGTAAAACAGACAAAGTTATTGATGTGCTTATTAAGGACGGATTTATTGCTGCAGTGGAGGAGAATATTGATGAGTCACAGGCTGATGAAGTAATTGATGCATCAGGATGCATGGTTATGCCTGGACTGGTTGATCTTAATGCACATTTCAGGGAACCGGGACTTGAGCATAAGGAAACAATCAGAACAGGCTCAAGAGCGGCAGCTAGAGGCGGGTATACAACAGTCTGCATGATGCCTAACACGAAACCTGTAATTGATAATGTTGATATGCTGCAGTATGTAACAGATAAGGCAGAAGAGGTTACTGACATTAATCTGTATACAATAGCTGCCATGACAGCAGGTCAGGAGGGTGAGTATCTTACTGATTTTGAGGCACTTAAGGATGCAGGTGCTGTTGCAGTCAGTGACAATGGCGGAACTATTATGAATGCAAGAACTGCAAGGCAGGCTATGAGGCAGGCAGCAGAGTTTGACATTCCGGTATTTGCACATTGTGAAGATACTAACTTGGCTGCAAGAGGTGTTATGAATGCCGGAGAGAGAGCCAAGGAACTTGGTCTTTTCGGAATAATGGATGCCGTTGAGGATGTTATTGTTGCAAGAGATATTCTTCTTGCAAAGAATACAGGTGCAAAGCTGCATATAAGTCATGTGTCTAATAAGGAATCAGCATTTATTATAAAGATTGCCAAGGAACAGGGGATTCCAGTGACAGCAGAGGTTGCCCCACATCATTTCACACTGACAGAGGATGCGGTGAATGGGGATGATGCTAACTTTAAGATTAACCCTCCTTTAAGAAAGGCAGATGATGTAAAGGCTCTTAAAGAAGCGCTTGCATCAGGGGTTATTGATGTTATTGCAACAGACCATGCTCCACATCATCCTACTGAGAAGGAAAGACCTTTTGATGAAGCACCGTTTGGTGTAGTAGGTCTTGAAACAGCAGTTCCGGTTACTATTACTGAGCTTGTAAGAACAGGAGTACTTACTCCGTTACAGATGGTTGAGAAAATGAGCTATAATCCAGCTAAGATACTTGGAATTGACAGAGGAGTTCTTGCACCGGGAAAAGTTGCTGATATAACAGTTGTTAATCCTACAGAAGAGTATGATATTGACAGCAACAGATTTGCTTCAAAGGGAAAGAATACTCCATTTGAAGGAAAGCATGTGTATGGAAAGGTTTTATATACGCTTGTTAATGGAAGAGTTGTGTATTCAGACCATAATGGAACAGAAATTCTTATTGAAAGAGAAGTTCCAAAGTTGTAGAATAAAGTGATTTTGCGTATGAATTAAGGAGGCTAAAGTAGATTAATGATTAAGAAGCTTGTTGATAAGATTGTAGAGACTAATGCACCAATAGTTGTAGGACTTGATCCGATGATGAAGTATCTTCCAAAGCATCTTGCAGATGCTGCATTTGAGCAGTATGGTGAGACACTTGAGGGAGCAGCAGAGGCTATATGGCAGTATAACAAAGGTATTATAGATAATATATATGACATTGTTCCAGCTGTTAAACCACAGATAGCAATGTATGAGCAGTTTGGAATTGAAGGACTTAAGGCATTCAAGAAAACAGTTGATTATTGCCACGAAAAAGGCATGATTGTTATCGGTGATGTTAAGAGAGGTGATATTGGTTCAACTTCTGAGGCTTATGCGGTAGCACATCTTGGAAAGGTAAATGTTGGATCTAAGGCAATTACACCTTTTGACGAAGATTTTGCAACTGTTAATCCATATCTTGGCTCTGATGGAATCAATCCATTTATTAAGGTTTGTAATGAGCAGGACAGAGGTATATTTATACTTGTTAAGACTTCTAATCCTTCAAGCGGAGAATTCCAGGATCAGCTTATCAACGGAAGACCATTATACGAGTTAGTTGGTGAGAAGGTTAATGAGTGGGGAGCTTCAAGCATGGACGGAGATTACAGTAATGTAGGTGCGGTTGTTGGAGCTACTTACCCAGAGATGGGAAGAGTATTAAGAAAGGTTATGCCTAAGGCATATATTCTTGTGCCGGGATATGGCGCACAGGGCGGACAGGGAAAGGACCTTGTTGATTTCTTTAATCCTGACGGACTTGGAGCAATCGTAAACAGCTCAAGAGGAATTATTGCAGCATATACTAAGGAGCAGTATGCGAAGTTTGGTGAGAAGAATTTCGGAGAAGCTTCAAGACAGGCTGCTCTTGATATGATTGCTGATATCAACGGAGCACTTGGCAAGTAATTATACATATTTATACACAGTTTAATAATGGAGATTATTATGGCGTACAGAGAAAATGCGAAGATTCTTAAGGCAGATTGTCTTGCTGACGGAGTCTATGAGATATGGTTTGAAACAAAGGATATTGCTAAGGCCGCTAAGGCAGGACAGTTTATATCAGTATATTCTAATGATGGTTCAAGAATGTTACCAAGACCTATCAGTATATGTAAGGTTGAGGATAATGATTTAAGAATTGTATTCAGGGTTGCCGGAAAGGGAACAGAGGAATTCTCTAAGATGAAGGCAGGAGAATATCTTGATATTCAGGGACCTCTTGGCAATGGTTATGATTTGGGAAAAATTGCCGCGGAGCTTAAGGCAGAAGGCAGAAGCTTTGATAAGGCTGTTCTTTTCGGTGGAGGAATAGGTGTTCCTCCTATGCTTGAGCTTGCAAGAAGATTAGACTGCCATAAGAATGTTGTAGTTGGTTACAGAAACAGCCAGACTTTCCTTAAGGAAGATTTTGAAGCAGTTGCTGATACAGATGTGTATATTGCAACTGAAGATGGAAGCGTTGGAGCAAAGGGTAATGTATTAGATGCTGTAAAACAGGAAAAGGTTGAGGCAGATGTTATATTTGCATGTGGACCAACTCCTATGCTTCGTGCAATTAAGGCATATGCACTTGAGAATGATATTCCATGTTATGTTTCATTAGAAGAGAAGATGGCATGCGGAATTGGTGCATGTCTTGCATGTGTATGTAAATCAACTGAGATTGACGACCATTCTCAGGTTAATAATAAGAGAGTGTGCAAGGAAGGCCCGGTATTTAATGTTAAGGAGGTAGAACTGTAATGAGCGATATTAATATGTCAGTCAATATTGCAGGAGTTGAATTAAAGAATCCTGTGACAGTTGCTTCCGGAACATTCGGATCAGGCATGGAGTATGGGGAATATGTTGACCTTAACAGACTTGGTGCGGTAACAACAAAGGGCGTTGCCAATATTCCATGGCCAGGCAATCCTACACCAAGAATTGCTGAGACTTACGGTGGAATGATGAATGCTATCGGATTACAGAATCCGGGACTTGATACATTTGTAAAAAGGGATATTCCATTTCTTAAACAGTACGATACTAAGATTATTGTTAATGTTTGTGGAAAATCTGAGGCAGATTATGTGGATGCTGTTGAAAAGCTTGGCGAACAGCCGGTTGACCTTCTTGAAATCAATATCTCATGCCCTAATGTCAAAGAGGGTGGAATTGCTTTCGGACAGGTTCCATCTTCTGCAGAAGCTATTACTAAGGCGGTTAAGAAGGTAGCAAAGCAGCCGGTTATTATGAAGTTAAGTCCAAATGTTACTGATATTACAGAGATGGCAAAGGCTGTAGAGGCAGGTGGTGCTGACGCAGTTTCGCTTATTAATACTCTTACAGGTATGAAGATTGATGTGAACAGAAGAACATTTGCAGTAGCTAACAAGACTGCGGGTGTATCAGGACCTGCTATTCATCCAATCGCAGTAAGAATGGTTTATCAGGTTGCCAATGCAATTAACCTTCCTATAATCGGAATGGGTGGAATCAGAACAGCAGAGGATGCACTTGAAATGATTATGGTTGGTGCAAGTGCAGTTGCTGTTGGAACAGCGAATTTTAATGATCCATATACAACTATTAAGGTTATTGATGGAATCAGGGAATATATGGAAAAGAATAATGTAGCAGATATTAAGGAGCTGATTGGTTGTGTCAGATAGAATACTTTTCTTAAGTAATGGTTCTATATGTTATGACTCAACAACTTACTTTATTGAATGTATAAGTAAAGAATTAAAAGCTATGGGCTGGGAAGTCATGCATATCAGATTAGATAAAGCCACACAGAAGGATAAGCTGTGTGTGCTGGCTGATGAGTATGACTCCCAGCCTTTTGATTATATATTTGATGTTAATACAAAGCTGGATGTAGTATGTGATGATTCGGGAAGATATTGCTTTGACAGGCTTGGAAAAGCGGTCTGGCATTATATTCTTGACCATCCGTTCTATCATCATGACAGTCTCAAAGTGCCTTTAAAGAACATGAATGTAATATGCCTTGATGAGATGCATAAAAAGTTTATTGATGAAACTTATCCTCATATTAACAGCTGTATTGTTCTTCCGCTTGCTGCAAAGCAGGCAGAGAGCGGTCTGAAGCCATATGATATGCGTGAGAATGACCTGATATTCACAGCGTCTTATACTGACCCTGATATGGTGTATTTTAAGGCAAAGAAGCAGGATAGTGAAAATGTTGTTTTTTTTAATACATTTACACAAATACTGTTTGATAATCCAGAGCTTACGCAGGAGGAAGCCATAAGGAAGATATATCCGGGTATCAGCGGAACACAGACAGCAGAGAAGCTGCAGCAGAATTTCATGGCTGATGTTTATATTCAGGCGGCAATCAGGCAGGAGATTGTGGTTCAGCTTATAAGAAATCATGTGCCTGTGAAGCTGTATGGACATAACTGGGATACTTTTCTTACAAAGGCAGAGGTTCTTATGAAAGATGATCTGCCATTTATTAAAGAGTTTGTTAAGGACTGTGGAGAGGTAATGTATGGAGAGCTTCCAAAGATATATAATAATGCCCGTCTGTCGATTAACCAGCTTCCATGGTTTAAGGCAGGAATACATGACAGGACGCCGCTTGCACTTATGAATGGCTGTGTGAGTATTACAGACGGAAGTACTTATATGCGCCGGGAGATTCCTATGGATTCAGGAGTTGAATATTATTCTCTTGATGAACTGGAAAATGTTGGAGAGAAGATTAAAAGCCTTGTGGCTGATGTGGGTTCTATGAAGGAGAAAGTGGCAAGAGGCGTTCAGTATGCAGAAGATATGTGGTCGTGGAAGCACTGGGCTGTGGAGTTTGTGGAGGCTGCCAAGGAATGTTGAGGCGTGCAGAGGCGTGGCGCTTGAGACTGTTGGTGAGATAACTGTAATGTGGCGCTCAGGCTGGCGCGTCCTATAAGATTGTTTTTTATAGAGGTTTTATAGGCTGTTTTCAGACAGAAAAAGTGTTTTCGGTGCGGAATTACCTATAAGGCTGGCACGAGGAAGCTTTTGATAGGTGGATTGAGAGATAAAATGGCTGGTTTAGCAGGCAATTTGCTGAAATTGTCCTATAAGAACTTGACTAATGCGACTATCTATAGGTATCACGTCAAATATGCATGTATTTAATCATGCCACAGTCATTATGGAAACGAAAGACAGGGATAAATTCTAAAAAGACATGACAGTCATTGATAAAAATGATTGCCATGTCTTTTCGATTATAATGAAACTATATAGTTATAATGTTGCTGCAATATCTTCTGCAATCTGTTCAGGAGTAAGGTGGTTATCCTTTAATACTTCTGAGACATCGTATCTGTCGATAAATTCTTTCTTAATACCAAAGTTTAATACCTTCATGTCAGAAGAACCATAGAATGCTGCAATCTTAGCTCCGAAGCCGCCTTCAAGATAGCCGTCCTCAAGAGTTGCAACTACTGCGTGGTCTTTCTTTAATTCATTAAGAGTGTTTGCGTCAATACCTGAGATGTAGTAAGGATTGATAACAGTTGCGTCAATTCCGTGTGAAGTCTTAAGAATATTAGCGGCTTTTACAGCAGTTTCATAGAAAGTTCCAAGCCCGAGGATAGCAACTCTGCTTCCTTTCTTAGTAATCTCGTAAGTGTCAAGCTTGCTGAAATCTTTAGTTACAGGTACACCTGTTGAAATCATGCTGCCGCCCGGAACTTTAATAGCAACAGGATACTCATTCTGTGTTAAAGACCAGTCAAGCATAGCAATATAATCTTCCTTAGTGACAGGTGCAAGATATATAAGTCCCGGAATGCTGTTGAGCATAGGGATATCCTGAAGTCCGAGATGTGTGACATCATTCATTCCGTATACAGAGCCTGCAAATACTGCAAAAGTTACTGCATTTCCGTTGATACATACATCTTGTGTAATCTGGTCATAGGCTCTCTGTATAAATGAGCTGTAAACGCCAAATACCGGCTTTCCGCCGTTAGCAGCGATACCGGAAGCTAATGCAACAGCAGTTTCCTCTGCGATACCAACATCAACGAACTGTTTTCCTGCTTTAGCTCTCATGTCAGCAGTAAATCCCATAACAGTAGGAGTTCCGGCTGTGATTGCAACAACACTCTTGTCCTCGTCCATCTTCTTTAAAAGATACTCTAAAGAAGCGTCAGCGAAATCAGGCTCTCCGCCCTTGGAAAGAGATTCTCCGGTTGCAATATCAAAAGGCATATGCCAGTGCCATTCTTCCTTATTCTGTTCAGCAGGTGCATAACCCTTGCCTTTAAGAGTGTTAATGTGGACAACAACCGCCTTTTTAGTATCTTTAACCTTTTCAAATGCTTCAATTAAAGAAGCGATATCATTACCCTTATCAACATAGATGTAATCAAGGTTCATTGCTTTGAAAAGATTACATTCAGCCTGTCCATTTGTTTCACGAAGAAGCTTTAAGTTGGCATAAAGACCACCGTGATTTTCAGCAATGGACATGTCATTATCGTTAGCAACAATAATCATGTTGCCATTTAATTCAGATGCAAAATCAAGACCTTCTAAAGCCTCGCCGCCGCTTAAAGAACCATCACCTATAACAGCAATTACATTGCCGTCTTCACCATTTAAATCTCTTGCCTTGGCAAGACCACAGGCAAGACTGATAGAAGTTGAAGTATGACCTACAGTGAAGAAATCATGCTCGCTTTCGTGAGGATTAGTGTATCCTGACACATCATTATAATGCTCCTCATAAAGATATGCGTCTTTTCTTCCAGTGAGCATTTTGTGTGGATAACACTGGTGTGATACATCAAATACGATTTTATCTTTAGGCGAATCAAATACATAATGCATGGCAATGATTGCTTCTACCATACCGAAGTTAGGACCGAAATGTCCGCCGTGTTTGCTGGCTCTTGTAAGAAGCGGCATGACGCATTTCTTCTGCAAGGACATTAAGCTGCATGATGTTAAGTTTCTTCACATCAGCAGGACTGTTAATATTCTCAATATACATGTTTTCTGATACTCCTTATCTTTGATTTTAATACATTTTATATCATAGCACCTAAAGTCAGGTTTAGGTCAAGAAAAATGTGGGTTGAGACTAAAATATTTGTTATAAGGGAATAATGTTGCAAAACAATCGGGTTGGAAATTAGAAATCTGTCGGATTGGAAATCGAAAAACTGTCGGATTGAAATTACAAAATCAATCGGATTGCCAAGGTACGTGCTTAATTATACATGATATAATATTAAATTATTGGAACAAGTAGTAAGGTACCATTATGGAAAATAAAAGTGGAGTCCACGCATGGAACTCCACCGGCTACGGGCATTGCAAGTTTCCGTAGCACAACAACTACATGTAATATACCATTGATATCCATTGATGTCAAACAGCATTTTGTTAGCAGCAATAATAGTTTATGCGTTTCTGAGTGTGATATTCTTATTTTGTTTCTTCTAGTCATTCGGATTATTCAGATAATCATTATATTGAAAAATATAGTTATCATATGCTGAAATACGCAATCTGAAAAGTAAGTTAATTAAAGAGATGGGATTAATTTTATTGATGAATTGCGGGAGTAAGCATGGAAACCTATTAATTAAGAAATTATTATAAATATAGTAGGTCGCGTCAACACATATTTAAGATAATTGACAGTAACAAAACCTACTAATCAGGCAGAAGAGCCCTTTTGGTAGGTTTTATAAGTATAAAATACATGCCTTTTCAATGGAAAGCGAAAAAGACCTACGAAAGAGAAGCATTTTAACAGATTAGTAGGCAAGTAGGTGGGGAGAGCGGAACGGGGATGTATCTGGTAGCTTTTCTGTATTTTCCTTGCAATCACTCCGAAAAGCTTATAGTAGTACAGATAGAGTAAGGAGCCTTTTTCCTATTCCACGGTGGTATATGTGCTGTTGATTGCGGATATTCTGATTTCCAACAGCTTCAACCATTATGTCAATCTGGACATTATGCTGTCACTGGGGATTCCCCGTTGTGGCAATCTGTGCGGTGCATTACTGCATGCAGCGGCTGTACGCCCAGCATTATAAGACGGAAAAGGAGCTGGGGCGGAGAGGAGTTTGTCATGCTGCTGTATGGGCAGAGTCTTGCGGGGCAAAAGCCTTTGCGGAGGAACTGCGGCAGCAGTGGAGGCGATGGATACGGGAGTCTGTCCTGTGACAATTTCCATCGGTGTGACCCGGTATAACGGCGGGACAATTATCAGCTGGCGGTACAGTGTGCAGACAAGGCATTATATCAGGCAAAAAAATGACGGCAGAAACCGGGTTGTGGTATACGGCGAAAAGGACGTGCGCAGAAATGAGGAGCAGTATGGAAAAGACGATTGATTTATATGTAAAAAAAGAAGGGGCAGCAAGGGAAAATTGTTTTTCCACCATCGGGGAAGCCATAGAAGCCATGGAGCGGATTGCACCTGTGCCGGAGGAAATTGCGGCAGAGCTGGAAAAGGGCAGGATTTATCCCTCGCCGGTTTATGAGGTCACACCTTTTGTGGTACATATCGGGGCAGGAGAATACCGGGAAAAGCTGGTGCTGTCCAGACCAAATGTCACGTTTCTGGGAGAAGGCAGGGATAAGACTGTGCTTGTTTTCGGGGATGGAGCAAATGAGATTGAGGAGGACGGAGAAAAAAGGGGAACCTTCCGTACTGCTACTCTGCGGATTGACACGCCTGATTTTACAGCCAGACATCTGACCTTTCAGAATGATGCGGGCTATGGACATACAGTAGGACAGGCGCTTGCCCTTTATGTGGATGGGGACAGGTGCTATTTTGAGGACTGCGCCATGCTGGGAAGCCAGGATACTCTTTTTGATGCGCCCCTTCCCCTTGACCCGGTAAAGCCAAATGGAAAGGGACCGGGAGAGCATAAGCCCAGAATCCGGGGCAGACATTTATACCGGAACTGCTTTTTGCAGGGGGATGTGGATTTTATTTTCGGCTCCGGCACCGCTTATTTTGAGGAGTGTACTATTTTTTCCAAAAAGCCCGGGGACCGTTCCCCGGAGGACAGAGATACCTCTGTCTATGGTTATGTGACAGCGGCATCCACTCATCCGGAATTTCCTTATGGGTACGTGCTGCATAAATGTAAGCTGACAAGTGACTGCCCGAAGGGAAGCGTCTATCTGGGACGTCCCTGGAAAGAATGGGCAAAAACGGTATTTCTGGAGTGCGAACTGGGAGAACATATTCATCCTCAGGGCTGGTTGGACTGGGGAAAGACCCACGGACATTTCTATTACGGAGAGTACAATTCCTATGGCCCCGGGGCAAGTCCTGAAACGAGAGCGGATTTTTCCCATCAGCTTACCAGAGAAGAGGCGGAGCAGTATTCCATGGAAAAAGTGCTGGAAGGCTGGATTGGGGAATGAGTTTACAGGAAAACGGGAACTACGAAGGGTGGAAGCAGCAGTTTTCCATAAAGTTGAATGAACAGCAGGAAAGGGCAGTACGGACCGCAGAGGGGTCTGTACTGCTTTTGGCTGTTCCGGGCAGCGGAAAGACCACGGTGCTTGTCGCAAGGCTGGGATATCTGATTTTCTGCCGGAAAATATTCTGACGATTACCTATACGGTGGCAGCCACCAGAGATATGAAGAGGCGGTTCGGGGAAACCTTTGGGGAAGCGATGAATGGTGTAACACTTACCACGACGATTCCTGTAACAGGAACAGCAGGAGAACGCATATCAACAACCATTAAGGCAATTGCTGTGAAGTCTGGTATGCAGAACAGCAGTGTTACAAGTGCGACCTATGTGATAGAGTTACCAGCACCGGCACCAAGCACCTATGCAGTAACGGTAAACAACGGAACATGTGATGGAGCGCTTGATAAATTAACTGGAATCTATGTGGATGATAATATTGCTCCGCAAGCTCTTTCTTTCCCCATCTCATATACAAACGATACAAATAACGAGCAGTACTTTTGGAATAATCATTATCAGGGTTCTCGTTCATAACAGCATGAAAGACGGCATCTGCGTATTTCTTGATGGCATTATCATATTCCTTGCGTGGAAACAGGAGCTGTGCCTTGTAATCCAGCAATAATGCTTTGTCACAGGCAGAAATCTGGTTGATTTCTTCTGGAATATCCGGTGTGCCTGATTTATCTGAATTACACGATTTACTCGTTTCATTCGACTTGCCCGAATCACTCATAAGATTCATCACATATTCTATACGTTCTACCAGCTCCGACGGATAATCGGTATCCAGATATTTGTCAAAGTAAGGGTACATATCCTGTAAGAACAGCAGATAATATGCCTTGTTGTCTATGATGATATGTCTATTGATACTTTTCAGACATTCCATGACAGTCACTGGTCTTTTTACATCCAGCCCATGAGCAAGGCATATGATATGCAGGTGGTTTAGCATAACATGGCAGTCTGATACAGTAGGAATAGTCTCTGCGATTGCCACTTCCTGAATGAGTGGGTGCAGTGCAATCGTCTTGTTTTCGGTATCTTCACTGATAATACCATAGCGTATCAGCTCATTTACATTTTTGAGAGAATCCAGCTCCAGCCACATTTTGAATGCACTTTTATAAACTCCTGATACCGGCAGGAGTGAGAGGTTACGGAGGATATCCTCATTTAATCCTCATCCTTGAATACCTCGATTTCTTCCGTGTTCTGCCCGATACCGCAGGAACGCAGCTTCTGTAACAATTCTTCAGGTTCCATGCCGCTGACTTCTAAGGTAAGAGCAGCCATGCAGACAGTCAGGGTATGACAGTTCACTTCTTCTATAATGGCAGACACACTGTCCGGATCACGTTTTGCAGAAGGACAATGCTTGTAGAACAGTTCCTTCAGTTCTTTGTCCTTATCCAATTCCTTTATTTCTATAGAATCATAATTCTTAAGTTTGCATCTGCTGGTAATCAGTAGCTGCATATCATTCTTCATCAGTTCCTTTAAGAAGGGTTCGTCCTTTGGAAGCACATTGAAGTTGTCCAGAATCAGCAGTGTATCTGTGTGGAGCCTCTGCATTACCTTATAGTGATTCTGAAAACGGACTTCCTCATTCATTTCTACGGAATCATCTGCAAATGTAAGGTTTGCGATGTCTTTTCTCAAATTACCGGTGTAATACAGATAAATGATATTGGTGTACTTTTTACGGTTCTTCTGTGCATAGGCTTTGGCAACTTCGCTTTTTCCAATGCCTGCCATATTGGTAATGAATAAGACGGATTGATTGGAAAGATGGGATGCGATTGCTTTTATCTCATCCTTTCGTCCAATGAATGCCTGATTGCAGGAGGGAAGCTTATTGCAAAGAATCACTTCCGAAAGGTCGGGAGAATAGAGCACACCTGTGCTTTGTTCAACAGGTTCGGAATAATCTTATCTCTAAAATCATCCTTCATCGTATCCCATTCATCCTCATCTTCATAAGTCTTTAGGATATCTATAGGAATCGGGCGGGTGCCATTGCACCAGCGGCTGTACATCGTCGTGTCATCTGCGATTAATTCCGAAGCTGTCAGAGTATCATCCAGATATGCAGAGAACAGACTGCGTACAAGCTGGTGCTGCGGGTAGGTTTTCTTTTTATTTTCCAGTAATACACCAATCACATTTGCATAGGGGATTCTGATGTATAGATTTTAATATGTAATTTTAATGTGTCAAAGACGCATTGAAACGGGAAAACATTTATGATAAAATAAAAATCAATATTGAATATGAAGCAGCATCGCCGGACAGCGGGGCTGAATAAGGAGGATATAATGGAACAGTATAAGCAGGAATTTATAGATTTCATGGTAGAGAGTGATGTGTTGAAGTTTGGGGATTTTACTTTAAAGAGTGGAAGAAAGTCACCTTTCTTCATGAACGCAGGTGCGTATGTTACAGGAACACAGCTTGCAAGACTTGGAGAGTATTATGCAAAGGCTATTCATGAAACATATGGTGATGATTTTGATGTACTGTTCGGACCAGCATATAAGGGAATTCCAATCAGCGTAGTTACAGCAGTTGCATATGCAAAGCTTTATGGAAAGGAAGTAAGATACTGCTCAGACCGTAAGGAAGAGAAGGACCATGGTGCTGATAAGGGTGGATTCCTTGGAAGCAAGTTAAAGGATGGCGACAGAGTCATTATGATAGAAGATGTAACAACATCCGGTAAGTCGATGGAAGAGACAGTTCCTAAGGTAAGAGGGGCAGCAGATGTTACAATCGTAGGACTTATGGTTTCACTTAACCGTATGGAAGTAGGTCTTGGCGGAAAGGTGAGTGCACTTGAGGAGATTAAGGAAAGATATGGTTTCCCAACAAGCGCAATTGTTTCTATGGCAGATGTTGTAGAACACCTTTACAATAAAGAGTGCGAGGGCAAGGTAGTTATTGATGATGCACTTAAGGCAGCAATTGACAAGTATTACGCAGAATATGGTGTTAAGAACGCATAATAGCTGATATTTATGGAGGGTTAATTATGGAAGAGAATCTTTATAAGAAATTAAAGTCAGTAGGAGCTTCTAATCTTGTATTTGGTATCCTTATAATACTCTTTGGTATCGGTGCAGGTGTAATGATGATTATTAATGGTGCAAGACTTCTTGCACACAGATCAGATAGCTTATTCTAGTGAAGGGGAACTGCCTGGTGGGTTAATTATGCCTGCCGGGCAGATTTGTTATGAAAAAGAAACATTATGTAACGCTTATAAAATGGGCGCTTTTTGTTATATATATGATTCTGCTCTTTTATGTAGTCTTTTTCGCAGAAGGAATGGGAAGGGCAGAGATAGCCAGCGGTTACAAATACAATCTTACACTGTTCACGGAAATCAGGCGCTATTGGCGTTATCTTGGACATTTTGACTCGCTTGGCTGGATAGCATTTCTTAATATAATTGGAAATGTGCTGGCATTCATACCATTTGGCATATTCGTGCCGTGGCTTTCCAATGGCAGAATTAATGTTTTTGCTACATTTGCATATGGATTCGCACTGTCGCTTACAATAGAAACAGTACAGCTTATATGTAAGGTCGGCTGCTTTGATGTTGATGACCTTGTGCTTAATGTACTGGGAGCATTGTGCGGTTATGCGGTATATGCGATAGCATACAGAATAGTTAAAATGTTTAGTAAAAAGGACAGGTGAAAAAATGAAACTTTTTAATAAATACAAGTTCTCTGATAAAAGTCAGGCACTTGGGGGTTTGATATCGACTGCGATGGGAATACTGTCATTGCTTTCTTTTGGTTACGGAGTGTATCTGTCTTTTAAAGCAGCAGGAGAAGGCGGCTTAAGAGTAGGAAGTCTTGGAATATTAAGCCTTATCTTAGCGGTAATTGGAACAGTAATCGGACTAATCAGCTTCAAAGAAGATAATAAGTTCTACGGAACTTCGAGATTTGGTTCAATGCTGTGTGGGGTAATAGCAGTATTTATGATAGCAGTATTCTTAATGGGAATATAATCCTTATCAGGGCAGAAGGAGAAAGAAATTGTTTAATGATAATGTAGAAGAGCGTTACGCTCTTGCGATAGAAAGAATTAAAGAGATAGCAGAGGAACCGGGGCTTAAGAATGACGGTTATGCAGATTATTTCAAATGTATTGCCACATTTATTCTTAAGATGGATAAGCTTGTGGCTGGCTTAAAAGCTGATGTTTTCAGAGATTATTCACTTGAAGAATATAAGAATCTGAATACAGGTCTGTATGAAGATATAATTGGAAAGGCTTACGAGACAAGCTACGCTAATCCGTCATATGCAGCTTCAAAGTTAGGGCTTTCAGAGGGAAGGCTTTTGTCATTCCTTTACGTTGAGATAAGAGGAATGATTGTGTATGCATATGAAGGCAGAATGGCAGAAATGACAGCACTTATGGAGCTTTTTGTTGAAGTGTACTGCATGTGTGCATCGACTGAGGAAGACTGTGGAAAGCCAGATTATAAGCAGATGAAAGAGTCTGTATACTGGTATGTTAGTGATTACAGTGATGACCTTATGGAGTATAGGGTAAGAGAGCTGTTAGACCCTGAACTTGATTTTGCAACTAAGATAATTATGGAGTCTGACCTTACAGATGTAAGATATCTGTACAGATTCGGTGAGTATGTCACAGACAATGAGATTAAGACAGCAGAGTATCTTAGTTCGCTCAGTGAAGAAGAAATCCAGAAGATGGCAGACACATTTACAGAAGGATACAGAATTGGATTCGAGCTTACAGGCAAGGATTTGTCTAAGAAGAAAACAGTTAATATAAGATACTGTCTGGGATTTGAAAGACTTGTGAGAGCTGAGATTAAGAACTTTGAAAAGCTTGGACTTAAGCCTACGATATACAGGGCAGCGGTCAACACGATTAATAAAAGACTTAACATTAAGGTTGGCTATTACGGAGCTAATCCTAACAAGCAGATGGATTTCGACCATCGTTTTGACAATGCACTTTATATGGATGGCGAATTTGTTGAGAGAAAGACAGGCGCATTAAAGCTTGCATATGAGAAGAACAAAGAGCTTGCAGCGGTGCATGGTGGACCTGCTGTTATGGAGGTGTTTGGTGAAGTGCCATTTGAGCCTCAGATTAAGAGCGAGGCATTAACGCTTGATACTAAGCAGCAGAAGCTTTCTGTGAAATACAGCAATGACGCAGGAAGCATTGTTAATGAGTATATCAAAGGCGAAGAGAGAAGTTTTACAATAATTGCTTATCCGATACCTGAGATTGGCGAGAATTTTGAGGAAATATTCGAGGGTACTGTTAAGATTAATACCCTTGATTATAACAAATATAAAGCTATCCAGCAGGCACTTATTGATGTACTTGATACAGCACAGTATGTTGAGGTTAAAGGAGCTAACGGAAACTGCACAGACATGAAGGTTTCTATTATGAAGATAACCGACCATAAGACGCAGACTGTATTTGAGAACTGTCTTGCGGACGTTAATATTCCGCTTGGAGAAGTATTTACATCGCCTGTGCTTAAGAAAACAACAGGTGTGCTTAATGTGAGCAGTGTATATCTTAATGATATTAAGTTCAATAATCTTACGGTATGGTTTGAGGATGGATTTGTTAAGGACTACACATGCACTAACTTTGATGATGAAGCTAAGAATAGAGAGCTTTTCAAGGCAAATGTGTTATATGACCATGAAACTTTACCACTCGGAGAGTTTGCTATAGGAACTAACACTACAGCATATGTGTTTGCCAATAAGCATGATATTGTGTATAAGCTTCCGATTCTTATTGTTGAAAAGATGGGACCACATTTTGCAGTCGGTGACACATGCTATTCAAGGGCAGAAGATGTGTATGTAACTAATCCGGACGGCAAGGAGATTATCTCAAGGGATAATGAGGTTTCACTTCTTCGTAAGACGGAGCCGGACAAGGCTTATTATAACTGTCACACCGATATTACCATTCCGTATGATGAGATTGGTAATATTACTGTTGTGGCAGAGGATGGAACAAGAACAGACTTGATTAAGAACGGCAGATTCGTGCTTGATGGCACGCTTGCACTTAATGATGCATTTTTAACAGAATTATAAATATATAATTGTAAGCTGTAAACAGGCTTTATCTTGACGCAAAGTTTAAAACAAAGTACAATGATAATTAGTGTTTTCACTAATTTTAATATTATATCTATCGGACATAGGAGGTTAATATGGCTTTAGTAGGAATTGTTATGGGAAGTGACTCTGATATGCCTGTTATGGCAAAGGCAGCAGACATTCTTGAACAGTTAGAATTTCGTATGAGATGACAATTATCTCAGCACACAGAGAGCCTGACGTATTCTTTGAATACGCTAAGAGTGCAGAGGAGAAGGGATTTAAGGTTATTATTGCGGTGTATGGCAGCACATCTTCCAGGTATGTGTGCAGCTATTTTCCCAATGCCTGTTATTGGTATTCCAATGCACACAACATCACTAGGCGGTAGAGATTCATTATATTCAATAGTACAGATGCCTACAGGTATTCCGGTTGCAACTGTTGCTATTAACGGCGGTGCCAATGCGGTATTCTTGCAGCCAAGATTCTTGCAACATCTGATGCAGCACTTCTTGAAAGACTTAAGGATTATACTAAGAATCTTAAGGAAAGTGTTCAGAAGAAGGATGCCAGACTTCAGGAAGTCGGCTATAAGAATTATTAATTAGTAACTGAATAGTTACATTAACTTACATTTATCATAATATTGAAGGAGAAAGAATCATGGATTACAAGAAATCTGGAGTTGATATTGAAGCGAGGTTACAAGTCAGTTGAGTTAATGAAAGAGGCTGTTAAGTCTACTATGAGAGAAGAAGTGTTAGGCGGAATCGGCGGATTCTCAGGAGCATTTTCACTCGCTAAGATTAAGGAGATGGAAGAGCCTGTATTACTTTCAGGAACTGACGGATGTGGAACTAAGGTTAAGTTAGCTTTCATTATGGACAAGCATGATACTATCGGTATTGATGCAGTTGCTATGTGTGTTAACGATGTTGTATGTGCTGGTGGAGAGCCACTCTTCTTCCTTGATTACATTGCATGCGGCAAGAATTATCCAGAAAAGATTGCTACTATCGTTGGTGGTGTTGCAGAAGGTTGCAGACAGTCTGAATGTGCACTTATCGGTGGTGAGACAGCAGAGCATCCGGGACTTATGCCACAGGATGAATATGATCTTGCGATTTGCTGTAGGTGTTGTTGATAAGAAGGACCTTATTACAGGCGAGAACATCAAGCCGGGTGATACTCTTATCGGTATCGCTTCAAGCGGCGTACACAGCAATGGATTCTCACTTGTAAGAAGTGTATTTACAATGACAGAGGAATCTCTTAATACATATTACGATTCACTTGGAAAGACATTAGAGAGGCATTACTTGCTCCAACTAAGATATATGTTAAGACAATGAAGGAAATCAAGAGGCGTTAAGGTTAAGGGCTGCAGCCATATCACAGGTGGTGGTTTCTATGAAAATGTACCTAGAATGCTTCCAGACGGTGTTAAGGCAGTAATTAAGAAGGACAGCTACGAAGTACCACCAATCTTTAAGATGCTTGCAGAAGATGGCAATATCGAAGAGCATATGATGTATAATACATTTAACATGGGTATCGGTCTTGTACTTGCCGTTGATCCTGCTGATGTTGATACAGTTATGGCAGCAGTTAAGGCTGCGGTGAGACTCCATATGTTATCGGAAGCATTGAAGCTGGCGAAGGGAGTTACTTTATGCTAAGAGTTGCAGTTATGGTTTCCGGAGGCGGAACTAATCTTCAGGCTATTATCGATGCTGTTAAGGATGGAACAATCACTAACACAGAGCTTGTAGCAGTTATAAGCAATAATGCCGGAGCATATGCACTCACAAGAGCTAAGGATAACAATATTCCAGCATATTGCATATCACCTAAGGATTATGAAAGCAGAGATGCATTTAACGATGCGCTGCTTGATAAAGTGAATGAGCTTAATGTTGACCTTATAGTACTCGCGGATTCCTTGTAAGAATCCCAGAGAAAATGGTTCATCAGTACAGCCACAGAATTATTAATATTCATCCATCACTTATACCTTCATTCTGCGGAGTTGGTTTCTATGGACTCAAGGTTCATGAAGCAGCTCTGGCAAAGGGTGTTAAGGTATCAGGTGCAACTGTGCATTATGTAGATGGAAGGAATGGATACAGGAGAGATTATTTTCCAGAAGGCAGTTGATGTACTTGATGGTGATACTCCTGAAACTCTTCAGAGAAGAATTATGGAGCGGCTGAATGGAAGCTTCTTCCTAAGGCGATTAACAAGATTGCCAATGAACATGTTAATTAATGATTACTGACTAAGTATATAGATAATGATATGCGGAGGAATTAAGATGAAAGTATTAGTTGTAGGCAGCGGCGGAAGAGAGCATGCAATATGCTGGAAGTTAAGCAAGAGTCCTAAGGTTGACAAGATATACTGTGCACCGGGTAATGCGGGAATTGCAGAACTTGCAGAGTGTGTTGATATTAAGGCAATGGAGTTTGAGAAGCTTGTAGCATTTGCTAAGGAAAACAGCATTGACCTTACTGTTATCGGTATGGACGACCCACTTGTCGGCGGTGTCGTTGATGTATTCGAGGCAGAGGGCTTAAGAGTATTCGGACCAAGAAAGAATGCAGCTATTCTTGAAGGATCTAAGGCATTTTCTAAGGACCTTATGAAGAAATACAATATTCCAACAGCAGCTTATGAAACATTTACATCAGCAGAAGAGGCCAAGAAGTACCTTGAGACTGCTGAGTATCCTATCGTTCTTAAGGCTGACGGACTTGCACTTGGCAAGGGTGTTCTCATCTGTGAGAACAAAGAGGATGCACTTGCGGTGTTGATGAGCTTATGCTTGACAAGAAATTCGGAACAGCAGGTGATACAATTGTCATTGAGGAATTCATGACAGGCCGTGAAGTTTCAGTACTTTCATTTGTTGATGGTAATACAATTAAGATTATGTCATCAGCTCAGGATCATAAGAGAGCTAAGGATGGTGACCAGGGTCTTAACACAGGCGGAATGGGTAACTTCTCACCATCACCTTTCTACACTAAGGAAGTTGATGAGTTCTGTAAGAAATACATTTATCAGGCAACTGTTGATGCAATGAAGAGTGAGGGCAGACCATTTAAGGGAGTTATCTTCTTTGGACTTATGCTTACTCCAAAGGGACCAAAGGTTCTTGAGTACAATGCAAGATTTGGTGATCCTGAGGCACAGGTTGTTCTTCCTAGAATGAAGAATGATATTGTTGATGTATTTGAGGCTTGTATTGATGGAACTCTTGATAAGGTTGACGCTTCAGTTTGAAGATAACGCATGTGTATGTGTAATTCTCGCATCTGACGGATACCCACTCGCATATGAGAAGGGCTTCGAGATTAAGGGAATGGAAAACTTCAAGGGTAAGGATGATTATTTCTTATTCCATGCAGGTTCTAAATTCAACGAAGAAGGCAAGGTTGTAACTAATGGAGGACGAGTTCTCGGTGTTACAGCACTTGGCAAGGACCTTAAGGAAGCAAGAGCCAAGGCTTATGAAGCTACTGAATGGGTAGATTTCGATAACAAATATATGAGACATGATATTGGTAAGGCAATTGATGAAGCTTAATTAGTAACTGTTAAGAGTCAGGCAAAATGCGAAGCATTTTCGATACTGGCGGAAAATAGTTAGTATTAAAGAAAATGAGGGCAGATGGCTGGAGAATACCGGTTATCTGCCTTAGTGTGTAAATGAGGAGACAACTATGAAAATAACACCAGTTAAGGGTACTAATGATTATCTTCCTAATGAGGTTGAAATCAGGGATTACCCTTTCAGAATGAGATATTAAAGGTATATGTTGCTAATGGATTTGAACACATTACAACACCTATTATTGAGGATATTGAGAATCTTGATAAGAGTGATGGTGGTGAGAACTTAAATCTTATATTCAAGATTATGAAGAGAGGCGATAAGCTTGAGAAGGCTGTAAGTTCACTTCAGGAAAATCCTAAGACAGGAACAGCATGTGAGAATGAAATTGCTGATATGGGATTAAGATATGACCTTACACTTCCACTCAGCCGTTATTTTGCTAACAACAAGGACAAGCTCACTCTTCCTATGAAATGTATTCAGATGGACAGAGTGTACAGAGCTGAAAGACCACAGAAGGGCAGACTTCGTGAGTTTGTTCAGTGTGATATTGATATTATTGGTTCTGATTCTACAGATTCAGAGGTTGAACTTATTCTTACAACAACCAAGGCTCTTAAGGCTATTGGCATGAAGAATTTCAAGGTTAAGATTAACGACAGAAGACTTCTCCGTTCATTCCTTCCAGAATTGTGGATTTACCGAGGATCAGCTTGACAGTGTGTGCATTACATTTGACAAGATGGATAAGGTCGGACTTGACGGTGTTAAGGCTGAGCTTACAGACAAGGGATTTGACGCTACTGCAATTGAGAAGTTTATCGGATTCTTTGGAAGTGTTTCAAGTGCACAGGAGATAAGCCTTGAAAGTGTTGAGGCTATACTGGATGATAAAGCTCCAGCAGAAAGCGTAAGAGGAATTATCAACACTGTAAATGAGCTTTCAGACGGTCAGTTTGATGTTGTATTTGACCTTTCTTTAGTAAGAGGTCAGGGTTACTATACAGGAACTGTATTTGAAGTTGAAAGCATTGATTTCAAGGGTGCTATCGCAGGCGGTGGAAGATATGATAATCTTATAGGAAAGTTCATAGGACAGCGTAAGCGCTGTTGGATTCTCAATCGGATTCGAGAGAATTTTCTCAATCCTTATGCAGAATGGCGTTGAGACTAAGGCATCAGCAGACAAGATTGCCGTTATGTATGACGAGGGACAGATTAAGGAAGCTTATGCAATAGCAGAAAAATACAGAGCAGACGGCAAGGTATGTTCATTATATGTAAAGCCTAAGAAGATGGGTAAGTTCCTCGGAAAGCTTGAGGAACGTGGATATAAAGGATTTGTCAATGTCAGCAATGGTGATGAGATAAGCTTGTTCTAGTGAGTTTTATGGCGCAGCCTTTTAAGGGCTGCGCTTATTGCTTCTATAAAGACGGAATATGTATATCTGTTGGCTGAATCATAGGTTATGTTGGTTGTGCCGGCTTCCATGACTTTAGCAGCAACTTCATCAAATGAAGTCGCCAGTTTAGGATACATAGTTGTGATTGATTCAGAAAGATTAACAAGTTCAATGCTGTTAATGTTAGAGGAATCAACTGTGACCTGGATATCAACGGGGTTGCCGTCTAACAGAATAGAGGCGGTATATACTCCGGGGCAGAATTTAGAGCATCGGCATTATCAAGGGGTGTTTCGATATTAGAAGAAGCAGAAGCATTTACAGTGCTGCTCTTGGGTTTAGTAGTATTCCTGGAATCATCAGAACCATTGCTGCCAAGACGGATAACAGCGAATATAACAAAAGCTATTACAATAGCAGCGATAACCACTCCAATAAGGAGCTTTTAAATGGAATAACAACAATTTTAGTCTGTCTCATCACAAAGAAACCTGCCCCTTCATATTCATTATTACAAAATATATGGTATGGGTGAGAGATTATGATTAAAATATAAAATGTGTTATACTATTAAAAATGTTTTAAGGGGAGTAACATATGTCATTACAATTAATTCTAGGCAGCTCTGGTGCTGGTAAATCGCACTATCTGTATACGCATATAATTGAAGAGTCTATGAAGAATCCTGACAGAAATTATATAGTTGTTGTGCCGGAGCAGTACACTATGGCAATTCAGAAAAGACTGGTATCCATGCATCCAAGAAAAGGAATACTTAATATAGATGTTGTGAGTTTTGAAAGACTTGCATATAAGGTATTTGAGGTGGTGAGGACAATCTTGAAGTCCTTGACGATACAGGAAAGAATCTGATTATTAAAAGAGTTTTGGAGCAGAATAAGGACAGATTAAAATATTTTGGAAGTAATCTGTCTAATACAGGATTTGTGTCAGAGATGAAGTCTGTTATATCGGAAATGCTTCAGTATGATATCAAGCCGGATGTTATGCGAGGATGCGGCAGGTGCAGCATACAGTGATTCAGAGGGAAGTGCAGCACTTCAGTATAAGCTTGATGATATCGTTCTTGTATACAATGCGTTTGCAGAGTACATAGACAAGAACTATATAACTAAAGAAGAAATACTGGATAAATTATGCAGCAAGGTTACAGAGTCAGAGAGAATAAAGAATTGCGAGATAGTATTTGACGGATTCACAGGCTTTACTCCGGTTCAGTACAATTTAATGACAATTCTTTTATCAATGTGTCCGAAGATATATGTTTCTCTGACAATTGATGCATCTGAGCGTGAAAATTCAGTAAGAGGCAGGGAAGAACTTTTTTTCATGAGTAAGGACTGCGTATCAAAGCTTTATAAGATATGTGATGAAGAACATGTGAAAGTCCTTGAACCTGTGTATATTGCAGGAAAAGCAGTACCGGGAAAGAATGTAATTGTAAATGTTAATTCAAGATTTAAGAATTCAGAAGAACTGGATTTCCTGGAACAGAATCTTTTCAGAAACAATTCGGGAAGATTTAACCAGAAGACTGACAACATAGTTATATATGAGGGAGCTGTTGCCAAGGAAGAATTAACATTTGCAGCAGGAGAAATAATAAGACTTACAAGACTGTGTGGATACAGATATAACGAGATTGCGATAGTTACTGCGGACATGGATGGCTACGGCAAACTGGCGGCTAATATATTAAAGCAGAACGATATACCATATTTCTTAGATTACAAGCGCCATGTGACGGACAATCCATTCATTGCGGCAATTAACGGTGCGCTTGGAATAATAGAGAATAATTACAGCTATGACAGCATATTAGGATTCCTAAGAACCGGAATGAGCGGAATGGAGCGCGAAGATATTGATCTGTTAGACAATTACTGTGTTGCAGTTGGAATCAGAGGCGGGGAAAATGGCATGAACCATGGATAAGAAAGTTCAGGGGAACAGTCAATAATACTGACCTTGAGAAGCTTAATTCACTAAGAACAATAATAACGGATATGTTGGATCCATTGGAAGAAGTGCTTAAGTCAAAGGAATCTAATGTTGCAGATATGGTAAAGGCACTTTACGAATTCCTTGTGCGTGAAGATATGGAGAAGAAGGTAGGTGCGCTTAATGACAGCGAGTACACTGGTGATGAATATGCGCAGTTATATAAGAAAGTTATAGAAGTATTAGATAAAATGTATGCTCTTCTTGGAAGCGAGAAGGTTGGTATTAAAGAATTTAACAAGATACTTGCGTCAGGATTTCAGGAGATTAAGATAGGACTTATTCCGCAGACCAACGACTGCGTTGTTATCGGAGATATAGAAAGAACCCGTCTAGACAATATCAAGGTCATGTTCTTTGTCGGAATCAATGACGGCAATGTACCTAAGAGGGCTGATTCAAGAAGCGTTCTGTCAGAAAGCGACAGGGAGTATCTTGAGGATAAGGGAATAGTTATGTCAGCTTCCGTGAGGGAGAAAGCATTTACACAGAGATTCTATCTGTATCTTATTATGACAAAGAGTGCGGAGAAGCTTTACATGTCATATGCGGTAAAAAACAGCGAGGGTGCGGCGCTGATGCCTTCATATATTATAAGAAGCATGAGAAAAATGTTTTCATATTGCCTTAAGTTATCTTACAAAGACACGGCACAGCAGAATTCATATGTGACAATACCGCGGGCGGCTAACAGCTTTGATAATACTGAAATTGCTGCAAATGTAGATGAGGATATTATTGATTCACTTACTGGCGGCAGGCTTGTCGGAAGCGTCACATCTTTTGAGAACTTTGCAGAGTGTCCATTGAGATATTACTTAAGGTATGGAGTTGATTTAAAGGAAAGGGAAGAATTCACATTTTCACCAGTAAACTTTGGCGTCGTGCTGCATGCGGTTATCCGTGAGGTGTGCGACGAAATCAAGAAAAACGGTGAGTCGTACTATCTGATATCAGAGGAGAAGCGCCGCGAGATGGTAAAAAGAAGTGTCGCTGCAATTACTGACATATACCAGAACAGTATCCTTAAGGATTCAAGCCGTAATTCATTCATGATTAAGCGGATGGAAGACCTTGCAGACCGCACTGTATGGGCGATGGGTGAACAGTTAAAATGTGGTGATTTCGTGCCATTTGTATTCGAGCATAAGTTCAATATGGAAGTCGGGGACGGAGACAGAAAGCAGCTTATGAGCGGAACAATTGACCGCGTTGACATATGCGAAAACGGCACAGATGTATATGTAAGAATTATCGATTACAAGACAGGAAAGAAGGATTTCAACATAGTAAAGACCTACTACGGAATTGATATCCAGCTTATGGTCTACATGGAAGCGGCAATGAAGCTTGTGGCGAAGATGCGTCCGGGTAAAAATGTGATTCCTGCCGGAGTGTTCTACTACAACATAAGTGACCCGATTGTATCTGCGACAACAGAGAGTGCAGAAGAGATAGAGGATAAGATTAAGGGTGAACTGCGTCTTAAAGGAATGGTTAATTCGGATAAGGATATTGCCGAGAAGATGGACAATACCGAGGGTACATCACTTAATATTCCAGTTAGCAGAAAGGCTGACGGCGGATTTGACTCACGAAGAAGCAAGGTGATGAATACAGAGCAGTTTAATATACTTGGAAGATTCGTTGATGTAAGAGCCATTGATACTGCGGACAGAATTGCAGGTGGTGATATCAGGAGAAGTCCTTATAAAGATGGACAGTTTTCAAGCTGTGACAGATGTCCTTATGGGGCAGTGTGTGGATTTTCAGTGGATTTGCCAGGCTGCAATTATAGAAAATTAAAGAAATTCGATGATGAAGTATTATGGAATAATATAAAGGAAGGGGTTGATGAGAATGGAAAGAAAATGGACACCGGCGCAGAAGAGCGCGATTGATACAAGAGACTGTAATGTGCTTGTTTCGGCGGCTGCCGGTTCAGGAAAGACTGCTGTTTTAGTTGAGCGAATCATTTCCATGATTACAGACCCTGACAAGAATATAGATATAGACAGGCTGGTTGTTGTTACATTTACAAAGGCGGCAGCAGCCCAGATGAAAGACAAGATAAGAAAAGCACTTGATTCAATGCTTGACGAGAATCCGAGGGATGTGAACCTTTTAAGACAGATAACACTGCTTAACAACGCACAGATAACAACTATAGACAGTTTCTGTCTATGGATAATCAGAAATCATTTTCCAGAGGTTAATCTGGACCCGGGGTTCAGGATAATGGACGAGGGTGAGAAGAAGCTTATTGAAAATGATGTGTTGGAAGATGTGCTTGAGGAATTCTATGCCGAAGCAGATGAAGAATTCTTTAATCTTGTTGATGCATTTGGCATGGGACGGGACGATTCAGGGCTTGTGAGCATTATAGATAAAATATACCGTTTTTCAAGAAGCAATCCGTGGATTGATGAGTGGTTTGACGAGTGCATGTTAGTTTATGATGATGAGACTTACGATAATCCTGCAATTAAGGAGCTGTATGATTCAATTAAAAATGCACTTTTCGATTACCGTGATAAATACAACAGATTAGTAGATATCTGTTCTGAGCCGGCAGGACCTGCAGCATATACAGGTGCTTTGCAGTCTGACCTGCTTGGAATTAATGAGATGATTAATTCACAGGATTTTGGAGAGCTTGGCAGAAGGATAAGAATATTTTCATTTGAAGCCCTGTCAAGAAAGAAGGATGCAGGAGCAGACCCGGATATTAAGGAATATGTTAAGGGGCAGCGAAAGTTGTTTAAAGATTACATAGGACGGCTTAATGATAAGATATTCTTGAAAGATGATGAGGGAATATTTGCAGACATGCAGGGGGCAGGCATCCAGATACGGACTTTACTTAAAGTGGCAAAGGTGTATGCCAAGCGTGTTTCAGAGGTGAAGCGAGAGAAGGGCATAATTGATTTTAATGACATGGAACATCTTGCACTTTCAATACTTGTAAAGAAAGAAGACGGAAAGCTTGTATATACAGAGACTGCCGACAAGCTTGCGAACAGATTTGAAGAGATACTGATAGACGAGTATCAGGATTCCAATCAGCTGCAGGAGGTTATTCTTAATGCGGTGTCAAAGACGAGACTGTCAGGTGAGAATAACAATATATACATGGTTGGTGATGTAAAGCAGAGTATATACAAGTTCCGTCTTGCCTGCCCGGAGCTTTTCATAGAGAAGTACGATACATACGGCGAGACTGGCGATAATGTTAGAATTGAATTACAGAAGAATTTCCGAAGCCGGGAAAATGTACTTGAGTGTGCCAATGATGTGTTCAGTCATATCATGAATAAGAATTTTTCAGGAATCGGGTATGACGAATCTGTAAGGCTTAATGCGGGGTTTCCATATCCTGAATACAGTGACAGTAATTATGGTGATGAAGCCAACAAGAGTACAGATGTAATTCTTATATCTTCAGAGAATGAAGAAGAAGCTACGACAAGAGAGCTTGAGGCAGACAGGCTTGCAAAACTGATTGAGGGAATAGTTGCTTCTGGTGTAAATGTGTATGATTCAGATGAGAATATATACAGACCGGCAGAATACAGGGATATTGTAATTCTTACAAGGTCAGTTACAGGTTGGGCAGATACATTTGCAGATGCCCTGATGGACAGGGGGATACCGGCGTATACAGATTCGTCAACAGGATATTTCAGCGTGCGTGAGATACAGGTAATCTTAAGCATGCTTACTATAGTAGATAATCCGGTTCAGGAGATAAGCCTTGCGGCGGCGATGATGTCTTACTTTGGCGGATTTACGGCAGCGGAGCTTGGAATGGTGAGAAAGCTTGGCAGAGAGTATGTGGATAAGAATGTGCATAATAATCTGTATGAACATTTGAAAGCAGTTGCAGCACTTGGCGGAGCAGGAAAGATGCAGGAATCGGATGTTAAGCAGCTGTCCGGCAAATGTGCATTATTTCTTGCAAAGCTCACAGAATACCGAGACAAGAGCAGTGTTGAGTCACTATATGATCTGTGCTGGGAGATGATATATGATTCAGGCTACTACGATTATGTGGGAACAATGCCTGCCGGAGCGCAGAGACAGGCTAACTTAAATGTCCTGCTGGAAAGAGCAGCAGGATATGGCAAATCAAGCTATTCTGGTCTGTTTAATTTCTTAAGATATATTGAAAGACTTAAGAAGTTTGACGAAGATTTTGCAGAGGGGGCTGCCAGTCTTGATAATGAGAATCTTGTAAGAATTATGAGCATCCATAAGAGTAAAGGCCTTGAATTTCCTATTGTAATACTTGCAGGAGCGCATAAAAGCATTAACTTTATGGATGCAACAGCACCGGTGCTTGTAGACCAGAACTTAGGAATTGCAGTTGATTATGTTGACCTAGAAAGAAGAACGAAGACACCTACTATTATTAAAGGTGCTATGGCAAGAAGAATTGTAAGAGAGTCGATAGCAGAGGAAGAGAGACTTCTCTATGTAGCAATGACAAGAGCAAGGGAAAAACTGATAATCACTGGAGTTGTAAAAGATGCAGACAAGACACTTGATAAATACAGGGGAAGTGCAAAGCAACTTGCAGCAGATGGAATGTTGTCTTTTGCGGACAGTGAGAATATAAAGAACTATCTTGATATGATAATGCCAGTGTGTCTTATGGATTCAGATAAATTGAAAGGCAGCTTTAAAGTGATGGTTGATGCCGGAGAGGATTCTCGGGCTGATGTGGATGAATCCGGGGAGATGGCTGGTGAAGCGAATGCTGTTAGAATCGGGGGACTGGCTGATGAAATTATGGAAGCTGTGTCTTATCCTTTATTAGATGAGCTTCCAGAGTATGTTCCTGATGATAACGCAGCCGGCGGATGAAGCTGACGGTTTCGCAGCTTAAGGCTATGCAGGCGGATGATGATTCAGAGGAAAATGCTTACATGGATGAATCTGTGAAGACAGCACTTAAAAAAGCATGTGATGAGACAAACAGTATAATTCCAAAGTTCATAAGCGGTGAGGAAGTGCAGCTTGCTGCTAATGAGCGTGGTAGCGCATATCACAGGGTTATGGAATGTCTTGACTATTCAGTGAGTGTGAACCTTGATGGAGTTAAAGCTGATATTAACAGAATGTTAGAAACCGGAAAGATGAATGAATTACAGGTAAAAGTGTCAATCCGTGGGATATATATACATTTGTACAATCAGATACAGGTAGGAGAGTTGCAAATGCAGTGAACTGTGGCAGTGTCAGAAGAGAACAGCCTTTGTATTTGAGTACGAAGGACAGCTTATACAGGGTATAATCGACTTGTATTTTGAAGAGGACGGAGAATTTGTGCTTGTGGATTATAAGACAGACAGAGTTATGAAAGGCGAAGCGGGCGAAAAGAACTTGTGAGACGATATGCAATCCAGCTTGATTATTATGCAAAAGCATTGACACAGCTTACCGGGAAAACTGTAAAAGAAAAATTGTATATTCATTTGCTTTAGGAAAAGAAATAATGTGTTGAAATGACGAAAAATTTTCTCTAACATGTAAAATATGGTTGAAAATATTGTACAATAATGGTAATATACACTTGATTTATGAATAAAACATATCAAATTTGCACAAAATGTGCATAAAATGGAAAAGGAGAGGAAAAATGAAAAGCAAGTAAAAAAATTTATGAGTGCATTACTTGCATGTGTAATGGTGGCAGTGTCAGTTTTAGCATTTGACATGAATCCAGTACATGCAGCTTCTGGCGCAATAACAGAAGCATCAGGCTGGCTTGAGACAGCATATGTTAAATGGACACCTGTAACAGGAGCTACAGGTTACAATGTATATGTTAAGTCTGCAAGTGCCTCAGATTCAGCTTATGTCCAGTTGGACGATGAGCTTATCAGAAAGTATCCATCTTACATGAGAGCGGATGCTGTAGGATTAAAAGCAGGCGATTATGTTATGAAGATTGTTCCGCTGAACAATGGCAAGGAGAATACATCAGCTGCTATCGTTTCAGATAAGCTTACTGTAAATGCACATGACAGAAGCGGATTTACATTTTCAAGTAATTCACCGGTAAAGAATGGTGTTGGTGCATATAATAACGATGGTACATTAAAGTCTAATGCATCTGTTCTTTATGTTACAGAAGCTAATAAGAATACAGTTAAGATGAAGATTGGTAACACAGAATATACAGGTGTAGCAGCTATTACACAGGCAATTAAGGCTAAGAGTAACTGCCAGCCAGTTGCTATCCGTATTATAGGTCAGGTTACATTAAGTGGACTTGCCGCAAAGATGTATCATCAGCATATGCAATTGGTGTTAAGGGAGCAGCTAACGTAACATTTGAGGGTATTGGTGATGATGCTACTTTATATGGAGCGGTGTGGCTGTATTCCAGTCAACAGGCATAGAAGTAAGAAACCTTGGTCTTATGAACTGGGGCGGTGGAAAAGACGGAGATGGTATATCTCTTAAGCAGTCACTTGGTGTATGGGTACATAACAACGATGTGTTCTATGGTGATGCTGGTTCAGATGGTGACCAGGCTAAGGGCGATGGCTCTATGGATTTAAAGGATAATTCTCAGTATGTGACAGTATCTTACAATCATTTCTGGATTCAGGAAAGATGTCACTTTGTGGCATGAAGTCAGAGTCAGGTGAGAACTGGATTACATATCACCATAACTGGTTTGACCATTCTGATTCAAGACATCCTCGTATCAGAACAATGTCAGTTCATGTATATAATAACTACTATGATGGTAATTCTAAATATGGTGTAGGCGCTGCAAAGGATAGTGAGGCATTCGTAGAGGCTAACTATTTCAGAAACTGTAATTATCCAATGCTCAGTTCAATGCGAAGTGATGTTCTTGAGGCGGAATATTCTCAAGCGAGAATGGTGGTGTCATCAAGGCATACAACAACTATATGGAAGGTCAGAAGTCTGTTATATATGCTAATTCGGATGCTGGTACAACAACTGCAAGTGCAACTGATTTCGATGCATATCTTGCAACATCAAGAAGTGAAACAGTACGCTTCAACTTATAAGGCAAAGCAGGGTGGAAAGACATATTCTAATTTTGATACTAAGGTTGATTTAGGTGTTGATACTGCTGATATTGATGCACCTGCAGATGTTCCTTCAATTGTAACTAAGTATGCAGGACGTATTATGGGCGGAGATTTCAAGTGGACATTTGATAACAGTGTTGATGATACAAGCTATTCACTCAACAGGCCATTAAAGGATAAGCTTAATGCATACAAGACATCTCTTGTATCAGTAGGTGGTGGAAGCGTATCATCAGGAGAAAAGCATATACATAATTATGTAAGTACTATAACAAAGAAAGCTACATGTGCTGAAGAAGGAGAAATTACTTACACATGTACAGCTACTAATGGAACTTGCGATAAGAAGACATACACAGAAGTAGTTCCAAAGAAAGCTCATACATATGGTGAATGGAAAGTAGTTAAAGAAGCAACAGAGACAGAAGAAGGGCTTAAGAGTCATTCTTGTACAGTATGTGGAGCTGAAGAAACAGCATCTATTCCAAAGAAGGGTTCAACAGGTGGAACAGAGACACCAGAAGTACCAACAGGAGATTCTAAGGTACATAATTTTACAACATCAGATGCAAATAGTTCATTCTTTGTGATTTCTGGTAATCTTGCATCAAACAAGGGAACAGTAACGTATAATGGACTTACACTTACACAGTGCCTTAAGATGGAGTCATCAACAAGCATTAAGTTCACAGCGCCATCTGCTGGAAAGCTTACACTTGTATTTGGAGAAAGTGGTAAGAATGTAAAGATTAACGGAAAAAGAACGCATCAGATTCTAATTGCATAGTAACAGTTGATGTTGCAGCTGGAAGTGTAGAGATAACAAAGGGAGATACAATGAATCTTTTCTATATGATATATACACCATCTGGAACATCAGAGACAACACATACACATAAGTATGAGTCAAAGATAACAAAGCAGCAACATGTACAGATGCAGGAGTGCTTACATATACATGTACATCTACAACAGGTACATGTGACAAGAAGACATACACAGAAACAATCCCAGCAAAGGGACACAGTTTCAGTACAGAGTGGACAGTAGATGTTGAAGCAACAGAGACAACACCAGGAAGCAAGAGCCACCATTGTACAGTATGTGATGCGAAGACAGATGTAACAGAGATACCGCAACAGGAATAGTAGAGAAGCCGTTAACAATTACTGCATCAAAGACAGAAGCAGATAAGACAGTAACATTTACAGCAGAAGCTGCAGGTGGAAAAGAAGGATATACATATAAGTTTATAGTATATAACAAGACAACAGGAACATGGGGAGTTGTACAGAACTACAGCAGTAAGAATACATGCACATGGACAAAGGGAAGTGCTGGAGACAGATACTTCTATGTAGATGTAAAGGATGCTGCAGGTAATGTGGCAAGAAGCGAGGCTCTTAATGTTAAGATTGAAGCAACTGCACCAAAGGTAACACTTACAGGAAGCTCAGAGACTGTTAATGCAGGAGCAAAGCTTACCCTTACAGCACAGACAACACTTGGAAGCGGATGCACATATAAGTTCATAATTTTTAACCCTGCAACTAACCAGTGGTTTAAGTTACAGGATTTCAGCTCAAGCAATACATTTACATGGACAGCTGGAAGCGATGGAACAAGATTATTCTATGTTGATGTTAAGGATGCTAATGGTAATGTAACAAGAAGCAAAGCTCTTAATGTTACTATTGGTAATGGAAGTGCTAACTGGCTTTCAGTTAAGGCAACAGTAAGCTCTAATACATCTAAGACTGGAGACAAAATTACATTTACAGCAGAAGGTGTTGGAGGAAAAGCAGGATACACATATAAGATGGTTGTATACAACAAGACAACAAAGATATGGGGACTTGTACAGAACTTCAGTAGCAATAATACAATAACATGGACAGCAGGAACAGCAGGAGACAGAGAATTCTATATTGATGTTAAGGATGCTGATGGCAATGTTGCAAGAAGTGCTGTTATGAATGTTATAACAAAATAATAAAAACATAATAATGGTAGAAAGGCACATAGATAGGATTATCTGTGTGTCTTTTTCGTACATATATATGAATTTTTTGTGAATAAACCTTGAACAATTTGTGCAAAAATGGTAATATTGATTTAGATTTTGAATTTTGATTATTCATAATTCACAATTGTATGCATATTTGGAAAAAGGAGAGGAAAATGTCATGCAAAGAATCAGAAAAGTTTTTGCAAAAGTTGTTGCTGGATTATTAGTCGTAAGTAATCTTGCAATAGTAGCACCAAGTATGACTTATGCAGCATCTGCATCAAGCTTTACTACTTATGGTGGATGGAATGAAATGATGTATGCAACTATCAAAGGTGTTAAGGATGCCGATGTTACTGCAGTATCATATTCAGGTCCAGTTAGTGGTTCTCTTACAGGAGAGGACTTTGAGTATCTTGTTAGAGATACAGCTGACGGAGCAAGAGTTGATGTAATGGGATTAAAGCCAGGTACATATACTCTTAAGGTTACTACTAAGACAGGTACATATACCCAGTCAGGAATTGAGGTTAATGCACAGGATAGATCGGGATATGCGCATTACAATTATACTGATGGTGTAGGTGCTTATAATGATGATGGTACATTAAAGGATAACGCAATTGTTCTTTATGTAACAGATGAAAACAAGAATACAGTTACACTTTCTTATGGTGGAGTAACAGTTTCAGGCATTGGTAATATTCTTAACTCAGTCGGTAAGGCATGCGGTGAAGCAGGTCATGAGACAGAGTGTAAGAAGGTATCGAAAGGAAAGACATATTATGGCAAGGGTAATACTAATCAGGGTATTCTCCAGTTACTTGCTGAGAATAATATACCATTAGTAATTCGTATGGTCGGAGCAGTATCAGAGTCTGGTCTTTATAAGACAGGAACATGGGCAGCAGCTAATGCAGGACTTATTGATGGCCTTACAGATTATGATTCTAATGATTATGGCGGAAGTGTTGGCGACAACGGTCATATGGCACGTATGAAGTCAGCAAAGGATGTAACAATTGAAGGTGTTGGTACAGATGCAGCTATGGATGGATGGGGAATTCATTTTATGTCTGAGACATCAACAACAGCAGCTGGATTAGGAAAGAACTTTGAGGTTCGTAATCTTACATTTATGAATCAGCCAGAAGATGCTATTGGTATGGAAGGTGTTCAGGAAGGCTCTGTTATAACAGCTCCAGTTGAAAGATGCTGGATCCACAACAATGAGTTTTACAGCCCTTCTATAACAGGACCTGCAGAATCAGATAAGGCTGAAGGTGATGGATCATGTGATTTCAAGCGTGGTGAATATTTAACAGTTTCATATAACTACTTTGAAGGATGTCATAAGACTAACCTTGTTGGTTCATCAGATACATCGTTACAGTATAATCTTACATATCATCATAATATCTGGAAGGGATGTAAAGCAAGACAGCCTCTTGGACGTCAGGCTAATATGCATTTCTACAATAACCAGTTTATAGGAACAACAGATTATGCAATGAATACAAGAGCCAATGCTTACATATATTCAGAGTACAATTTGTTTTTTATGACAAAGAATCCTATGGATGTAAGATCAGGAGCAATTAAAAGCTATAATGATTCATTTTCATCTTGTATTGGAGCAATGACAGGAACGGTTGTTACAGATAAGTCAACTAAAGTTAAATCTGGCAACAAGTATGAGAATTTTGATACAGATGCAGCACTTTCATATATTCCTAGTGGAACTTATCAGTTACAGACAAGTGTTACAGATGCAGCCAAGGTTCTTAAAGCATACAATGGCTGCATGCCAGAGACAGTTAAGAGACCAGAGAATGTTACTGCTTCAGAGTGTTCATTGTTATCATATTGCGCACCTGGTGTAACACCAATTAATATATCTGATTATCCATATACAGCAGCGCCAGGAAAGCTTAGCAAGACTGTATATGCATTCACAGTAGGTGGAACAGTAGATGTTACTGTATCATTTGCATCAGAAGATTTAACTACAACAGGTTGTCTTGTTAATGAGGCAGGTGAGTGTTTCCAGGTAGGAAGTGGTACTGTTACAGGTCTTCCAGCTGGAACGTATATGGTTATGCCATATAATATTCAGTCAGGTGGTAATGGAGTTAATCCGGCAGCAGGCACATTTAAGGAAATGACTATTAATTCAATTAAAATTAATGCGGCTGATTCTAATGCACATTATCATAATTATGTATCAAAAGTAACAAGAGAAGCTACATGTACAGAAGAAGGGGAAGTTACATACACATGTATAGCTACTAATGGAACTTGTGATAAGAAGACTTATACAGAAGTGATTCCTAAGAAAGCTCATACATATGGTGAATGGAAAGTAGTTAAAGAAGCAACAGAGACAGAAGAAGGGCTTAAGAGTCATTCTTGTACAGTATGTGGAGCTGAAGAAACAGCATCTATTCCAAAGAAGGGTTCAACAGGTGGAACAGAGACACCAGAAGTACCAACAGGAGATTCTAAGGTACATAATTTTACAACATCAGATGCAAATAGTTCATTCTTTGTGATTTCTGGTAATCTTGCATCAAACAAGGGAACAGTAACGTATAATGGACTTACACTTACACAGTGCCTTAAGATGGAGTCATCAACAAGCATTAAGTTCACAGCGCCATCTGCTGGAAAGCTTACACTTGTATTTGGAGAAAGTGGTAAGAATGTAAAGATTAACGGAAAAAAGAACGCATCAGATTCTAATTGCATAGTAACAGTTGATGTTGCAGCTGGAAGTGTAGAGATAACAAAGGGAGATACAATGAGTCTCTACTATATGATATATACACCATCTGGAACATCAGAGACAACACATACACATAAGTATGAGTCAAAGATAACAAAGCAGGCAACATGTACAGAGGCAGGAGTGCTTACATATACATGTACATCTACAACAGGTACATGTGACAAGAAGACATACACAGAAACAATCCCAGCAAAGGGACACAGTTTCAGTACAGAGTGGACAGTAGATGTTGAAGCAACAGAGACAACACCAGGAAGCAAGAGCCACCATTGTACAGTATGTGATGCGAAGACAGATGTAACAGAGATACCTGCAACAGGAATAGTAGAGAAGCCGTTAACAATTACTGCATCAAAGACAGAAGCAGATAAGACAGTAACATTTACAGCAGAAGCTGCAGGTGGAAAAGAAGGATATACATATAAGTTTATAGTATATAACAAGACAACAGGAACATGGGGAGTTGTACAGAACTACAGCAGTAAGAATACATGCACATGGACAAAGGGAAGTGCTGGAGACAGATACTTCTATATAGATGTAAAGGATGCTGCAGGTAATGTGGTAAGAAGCGAGGCTCTTAATGTTAAGATTGAAGCAACTACACCAAAGGTAACACTTACAGGAAGCTCAGAGACTGTTAATGCAGGAGCAAAGCTTACCCTTACAGCACAGACAACACTTGGAAGCGGATGCACATATAAGTTCATAATTTTTAACCCTGCAACTAACCAGTGGTTTAAGTTACAGGATTTCAGCTCAAGCAATACATTTACATGGACAGCTGGAAGCGATGGAACAAGATTATTCTATGTTGATGTTAAGGATGCTGATGGTAATGTAACAAGAAGCAAAGCTCTTAATGTTACTATTGGTAATGGAAGTGCTAACTGGCTTTCAGTTAAGGCAACAGTAAGCTCTAATACATCTAAGACTGGAGACAAAATTACATTTACAGCAGAAGGCATTGGAGGAAAAGCAGGATACACATATAAGATGGTTGTATACAACAAGACAACAAAGATATGGGGACTTGTACAGAACTTCAGTAGCAATAATACAATAACATGGACAGCGGAACAGCAGGAGACAGAGAATTCTATATTGATGTTAAGGATGCTGATGGCAATGTTGCAAGAAGTAATGTTATGAATGTTACAACTACTAAATAGTTGTATAACTCAATAATATTTAATCATTATTGAATACACGAGTGTTTCATTTAGATACGCTCGTGTATTTTTATTAATTCTTTAAAATGATTTTTAAAAATATATTGAATATTGATAATAAATCAAAATGCGTATATAATATAAGATTGACAGACAATAATTATATAATGAGAGGGAAGAATTATGGCAAAGATAAGTGTTATAACACCTGTCTATAAAGTAGAGAATTACTTGAGAAAATGTGTAGACAGTATACTTAATCAGACATTTAAGGATTTTGAGTTAATAATAGTTGATGATGGTTCACCAGATTCATGTGGAAGTATAGCAGATGAATATGCTCAGAAAGATGAAAGAGTAAGCGTTATACATAAACAAAACGGTGGTGCGCCAAGTGCAAGAAACAGGGGATTGATATAGCAAAGGGAGAATGGCTGTATTTTCCGGATTCAGATGACTGGCTTGAGCCGGATTATCTTGAAGCATTATACAATACTGCTATAAAACAGATGCTAAGCTGGTTGTGTCTGGTTATACAATGGAGTATTTTGAAAACGGTGCAGCACACAGCTACAGTGTATCAACACCTGAGAAGAATTATAATTCACAGCAGTTAGTAAGAGGTAATCTTCATAATTATTTTGATAATATGATGATGGCTGTACCTTGGAATAAGTTATATAAGGCAGATTATATATTAGACAATAATTTAAGATTTCCAGAGTTAAAGTGGGATGATTTACATTTTAATATGGAAGTTATTATGGATGTTGATAAGGTTTCTATATGTAGTAATGCCGGATATCATTTCTTCCGTTCAAGACCAGGCTCAGAAACTACTACAGTTTTGACAACATGCTGTATAAGAAGAGAAAAGAACAGTTTGAGCATATTATGAGAGTGTACCGCCACTGGAATATTAAAGACAGAGAGATTCTCAGTGTTATATATGGATATTATGCTTCAAGACTTGTACAGTGTGTGCAGGAGATATCAATAAGTAATAACAGCAAAGCAGACAAGAAGAGAATGATTTCAGATATATTGAACGACAAGCTTAGTTATACAGCTATTAAGAAAGGCAGAATTGAATCTAAGGTATTGTCAATAGCTGCTACACCAATGAGAATGCATAATGTGTCATTATGTATATTTATGGGTAAAGCAATTGGATTTGTAAAGATTAATATGTCATCTTTATTTTATAAGATAAAATCAAAGTCTGTTAATAAGGCAAAAGTTATAAATTAATTAAACAAGATGGAGAAAATTTGATGATTAAATCCACAATTAGAAAGATAATGGACGATGTTCAGACTGTTTCATATGCACAATTAGAAAATAGGCTTGAAAAATATAGCGAGATATCATTTGATATATTTGATACTCTTATAAAGAGAGATGTTCCTAAGCCTACAGACGTTTTCAGACTCATGGGAAAATGCATGAGAGATGATAGTTTTATGAAAACAGAGTCGGAGCAGAAAGAATTGCAAGACAGGCTTTAGGCGAGGTGTCACTTGAAGATATATATAATATTATGTATTTGAATCATGAAGATAAGAAGCAGAAACTTATGTCGAATGAGATAGAGTACGAGAATAGTCTGTGTACAGTTAATAAAGACATGATTGATATATATAATAGAATTGTAAAAGATAAAAGAGTATTTCTTATATCTGATATGTACCTTAGCAGAGAAGTTATACAGTCAATTCTTAATAATAATGGAATAAATGGATATGAGGCATTAATAGTATCCAATGAGATAGGAAAAACAAAATCAAGTGGTGAATTGTATGAATACGTGAAGTCAGAATACGGCTGTAAGAACATGTGCCATGTCGGAAATAATTTTATGGCAGATTATGTTGCTGCAAAGAAATCGGGACTTTCATCTTGTAAAATAAAACTAATACATACAGACTTGAAAGAAAATTTGATATTGAATCGGATAAGGATGCATATTTAAGTGCATTTTAAGTAATCACCATTCATATGATGAGGATTATTTCTATAATTTTGGATATGAAAGATTTGGTCCGGTATTATACGGCTTTATTAAATGGATGTATGAGGATCTTGTAAAAGAAGGAATACAGGAAGTATATTTTATGGCAAGAGATGGTTTCATAATGCGTAAAGTATACAGAGAATTAGGATATGATAAAAAGATTTCTGACAGATATTTTGAGGCATCACGACGAAGCTTAAGAGTTCCTTCATATCACAATAACAACAGCATAGAGTACGTTATTAATGAATCACCGCTGTTGTCAACGACGAATATGGAACAGCTTCTGGATAGTCTTGGACTAGAGGCTTCTGATTATGAAAATATAATCAAGGAATACGGATTTACTTTGAGAGGACATATCAGGAGAGATGAATTAAAGGATAATCCCGATTTTGTTAAGTTATATCAAAGAATTAAATCAGATGTGATTAATAATTCCAGTAAGGAATTTGAGAATCTTATTAATTACCTTAAACAGTGTGATTTCAGTAAGAAAATTGCTGTTGTTGATATAGGCTGGGGTGGTTCTATGCAGAAGAACTTGATACAGACACTCAATAATAATGGAATATCTAACAATATAACAGGTTATTATCTTGGTTTATCTAAGAAATCAAGAGAAAATCTCGGTAAAACGGATATAAAGCAAAGGGATATCTGTTTGACTGTCTTAATAACAGTAACGATAAAGATATTGAGATTGCATTCAGACCATTATTTGAAACATTATTTTAGAACAGTCAGGTTCCGTAAAATGTTATGAAACAAGAGAAGACGGAGTGGTTGCTGCAGTAAGATATGGGTATGAATATCTTAAAGATGGTGAATTGTCACACGAGGCACAGAATGTAATTAATATTCAGAAGGGTGCAGTTAATTTTGCGAAAGACTTTAAGGATAGTAAAGTTTCAGATTATATAAACAGTGACGTTAAAACATTGTTTAAATATATGTATACAACAGGTACCAATCCTAATATGCAGGATGTAAAATGTTTGGAGATTTTATTTTCTTTAACAATGGCAGTGAGAATTATCTTGCAAGGCCTAAGAAAGTATTATCTTATGTACCTAATCCCAAGAAATGTTTAAGAGATTTATCGGAAGCACAGTGGAAAGTTGGATTTTTCAAGCGTTTAATGAAAATACCATTTCCATATTTAAGATTATATATGAAGCTGCATCGTATGAATAATAATGAAGAGGATTGAGCTTGGAAGGGACAATTAAACAATGATATACATTTTAATGCTTAGTGTATTAGTGTTATTAATTATAACCATGCAGTTGTTTAATAAAGATATGACAGCACCGGCATTTTGATTACAGCAGCATTTACGGTATCTCTATTGTGTTGCTGCATATATGCGGATGTATGGGGATTTAATGATTACAGACTTATACTGGTCATATTGGCTGGTTTGATAGGATTTAATATATTCAGTTATATTACATATATACTTGATAAGAACGGCAGAGAGCCTGCTTCATACAGATTTGAGCCTGTAGCGGTTAATGGATATAAGTTATGTATCTATCTGTTTTTCAGTTTGTTTTATATGGATTGTATATAATCATGATTATGAAAACGACAGGAAGTTTTTCATTATCGGGCATGTCTGACGCTATTGGAGCCTATTATAATGCCGGTAAAAGCGGAAAACAGGTGTATAGTTCTGGTCTGGTTAATATTGGTACGATTATCAATATGCCGGGTATCTATTATGTAATATATATCGCAGTAAATAATATAATATGCAGAAAGAAGAATAATATACTTATATATATTAATATATTTGTGGAATGACAGGTGCGCTTCTCAGCGGAACACGGACTACATTTTTATGTATATTATTGCAACGGTGATTATCTATATAGTACTTAAACAGAGATATAACGGCTGGAAAAAGAATATTAATATTGCCAGCGTTATTAAAGGTGTTTTGTTTATTATGGCTGCTATAATTGTATTTAATATGCTCTTTGCAATTCAGGGAAGAACATTGTCTGATATAACTGTAGTAGATCTTATAGCAAATTATATAGGTGCACCAGTCAAGAACCTTGAATTGTTTATTAAGGACGGAGAATTACAGGTAATGGGTTTGGCTTAATAACATTTCATGATACATATTCATGGATAAATGAAATGCTTGGTTCAGAACATTTCATCATACCTAAAGTATATAAGTATAGATGGATTGATGGTAAGATACTTGGAAATGTATATACACAGCTCATGCCGTTATACAACGATTTTGGTATATCAGGTGTATTTATATCAATGGGACTTTTAGGCATATTCTGCCAGAAGATATACGACAGTATAAAGTACAAGAAAAGCAGAGGAAATATTGATTATAGACTGCTGATATATTCATATGTCGGATTTGCAATAATCTTCAGCTTTTTCTCAAATAAATTTTTGAACTTATATTTGCAAGAGCAATGATATATTATCTTGTAGGCATTTTATATTTGATATATTCTTCTGTCATATTTCAATAAGATATGGAACATTTGTATTGAATTTTAGAAAAAGAGTAAGGGTGGAAAATAATATTATGAATGGACTGGTATCAATTATAGTTCCTGTATACAACAGTGAGCATTGGCTTGACAGATGTGTAAAAGTATATTGGGACAGACATATCATAATATTAAGATAATACTTATAGATGATGGTTCACAAGATGGTTCAGCCGCTTTATGCGATGAATATGCAGCAGAATATGAAAAGGTAAATGTTATTCATCAGCAGAATCTTGGTGCAGGAAGTGCAAGAAATGCAGGACTGCAGTATGCTGATGGCGAATATATATGCTTTGTGGATTCAGATGACTGGATAGAGCCGGTGCTTGTTGAAAGATTAGTGAGCGGAATTGCTGACGCAGATGTGTCAATATGCGGATACAGCATATCAGATGACTCAGAAACAGACAGTGATTCTAAAGGCACGGTCAGCTGTGACAGGCTTGATGTATTAAAAGGATGCTTATGCCTGGTTATCCACCAGAAGAAGCGTGTTACGGATATCTGTGGAATAAGTTATTTAAGAAGTCAATAATTGAAAAGTACGATATAACATTTAATAATTCATATATTATGTGGGAGGACATGCTGTTTTGCTGCAGATATATGGCTCATATTGAGAATGGAACATACTGCTGTGATAGATTGTATCATTACAATATGGATAATGAAACGAGCCTGAGTCATAAAGTGACAGCAGAGGTTATGGATTCGTGGAATCTTGCAGCGAAAGAGATAGAAAATATTGTAACAGATATGGGGGTAAAAAGAAATTCAGTATGATGCTGTGACAGCAGATTTATATATGAAGACATTAATTGCCTATGCTAAAGAGAAAAATCCGTAATCTGCAAAAGAAACTGTACAGTATCTTGATAGACAGAAACATCTGCTTAGAAAGAAATATAGAATATATTTAATGATATATAAAATATCTCCGGTATTATTACAGAGTATTAGTAATTTATTAAGTGTATAAATGAGGACATATATGATTGGAATTATAACTTTATATTATAACAATTATAATATTGGTGGGCTTCTTCAGGCCTACGCATTACAAAGACACTTGAAGATAACGGAATTGAGTCAGAACAGCTGTCAGTGTGGCATTATAAGAAAGAGACTGTCAGCTTTAGAAGAAAATTAACAAGCAAAGCAATTCGCATGATAAAGAATCCGGCTGCAGAGATAAAGGCAACAAAACATAACCGGGAGATGGAATGGCGTAAAAATGTGATATCAGCTGATATAGAAAAGCGTCAGAAGCATATGAGAGCTTTCATGCGGAGATACCTCACAGCAGTCAGATATATACACCGGACAACATAAAGGAAAGCCTTAAAGACTATTCAGGATATATAGTTGGAAGTGATCAGGTATGGAATGATGACTATATTGATAAGAATAACATGATGATAAATATGCTTCAGTTTGTACCGGACGACTATCCTAAGATTTCATATGCGGCAAGTATTGGAAAGAACAGCGGTTTTAAGGACTGGTTTGTTGAAATGCTTGGCGGGCTTAAGCATTTTGATTCGGTATCAGTAAGAGAAAAGTCGGCAGCAGACATAATAAAACAATATACAGGAATTGATTCACAGGTTGTATTAGACCCGACACTTATGCTTACAGATGAGGATTGGAAAGCATTAGTACATAAAGAAGATAATAAGAGTGAAAAACATCATATATATTTACATATTTTCTTGGACAAGATAAAGCAAACAGAGAGTTTGCAGAAGAATTAAGCAAAAACATCTATGAAAATAATTAATTTTGCACATGCAATCAATTATTTCAGGGATGAGGATAAAGAGTTTGCGGATGAAGCAGTAATGGATTATTCGCCAAAAGATTTTATAGATTATATTGCGGCGCATCATTTGTAATTACAGACTCTTTCCATGCAACAGTATTTTCGTTAATATTCCATAGGCCTTTCTATACACTGACAAGGCAGAGTGCAGATGGAATTAAGTCAATGAATTCCAGAGTAGTTGATTTACTTAATACATATGGATTGCCTGACAGATTAATAGATGCACAGGAGCAGCTATTTGACGGTAATGTTAATGATATTGATTTTAGCACATTTGATAATATGATTAATGAGCAGAGAAAGAAATCAATGACATTTATAAAAGACAGTCTTTTAAATCGTAAGGGTGGAAATAATTAAAATGAAAATAGACAGAACGAAAAATGCGGGCCGTAACATAGTGTTTGGCTGCATGCTTAAGATATATCAGATAGTTATGCCGTTTATTATGCGTACACTTATGATATATTACATGGGTATCCAGTATCTGGGACTTAACAGCTTATTCACATCTATTCTACAGGTTCTTAATCTGGCTGAATTAGGTGTTGGAAGTGCTATGGTGTACAGCATGTACAAGCCAATAGCAGTAGATGATAAGAAAATGATATGTGCATTAATGAAGCTGTACCGCACATATTACAGAGTAATTGGAATAATAATAGCATTTTTAGGATTATGCCTTGTGCCTTTTATTCCGAAATTAATAAAAGCGATGTTCCAGCGGATATTAATATATATATTTTGTACATATTAAATCTGTCGGTTACAGTGCTTTCGTACTGGTTGTTTGCGTATAAGAACTGCCTGCTTGATGCACATCAGAGAACAGATGTGGCAAGCAAGGTTACTCTTGTTACTAATACATTACAGTATATAGTGCAGTTCTTTACGTTATGTTTTTAAAGAATTATTATGCTTATATAATCGTTTCACTGGCAGCGCAGGCACTGACAAATATACTTACAGCGGTTGTAACAACCCACATGTATCCTGATTACAGACCAGAGGAAATCTTTCAAAAGAAGTTATATCAGGTATTAACAGAAGAATAAGGATTTATTTACCTCCAAGTTAGGCGTGGTAATAGTTAATTCAGCTGATACCATAGTAATATCAGCATTTCTTGGATTGACAATGCTTGCAATATATCAGAATTATTTCTTTATAATGAATTCAATAATAAGCATTGTGACAATTATATTTGCAGCATGTACCGCGGGAATTGGAAACAGCATAATCGTTGAAACTAAAGAAAGAATTTTGCGGATCTTAGAAAATTCACACTTATAATAACATGGATAGCAGGATTCTGTGCTATATGTCTGCTGTGTCTGTATCAGCCGTTTATGGAGATATGGGTTGGAAGTGAGTTGAAGTTAAACTTTTGGCAGTAGTGTTTTTATGTATATATTATTTTGTTTATGAGGTCAACCAGTTATTTACAACATATAAGGATGCTGCAGAATGTGGCATGAAGACAGATTCAGACCGCTTGTTACGGCATTGGCGAATCTTTTATGAATCTTTGATGGTTCAGTTCTGGGGTATATATGGCGTAATTATATCGACAGTAATATCTACGCTTTTATAGGCATGCCGTGGCTCTTACATAATCTCTTTACAGTAATATTTACGAAAGACCAGATGATACAGTATGTAAAGAAATTGCTATTATATGTTGCTGTTACTGCAGCTGCTGCAGTTGTAACATATGGTTTATGCAGTCTGGTTAATGCAGGAGCAGTAATACAGATTATTGTAAAGGAGTTATATGTCTTATAGTTCCTAATATGATATATCTGGCTGCTTATTATAGAATGTATGAATTTAAGCAGACTGCAGCACTTGCAGATAAAATGCTTAAGGGTAAGGCTACATTTTTAAAGAAATTAATGTAAGAAGAAAGAATGGGGAAAGATATGATTAATATAATTGATAAAAGGACTGCTGTGGATGCAGAGCATGTGAGGTGCAGTGTCCTGTTAATTGTATTAAGATGAAAGCAGATAATGAAGGCTTCTGGTATCCTGAAATCATGATTCAGGAATGTGTACGATGCGGAATGTGTGAAAAAGTCTGTCCGATTCTTAATAAGACTTCTAAGACAGGAAAGACAGAGACTCTTGGAATACTTGCTAAGGATGATAATATCAGGAAGAACAGCTCATCGGGCGGTGTATTCAGCTTGATAGCCCAGTTAGTTATAGAGCAGGTGGAATTGTATTTGGAGCTTCATTTGACGAGAATATGATGGTTCACCATATTGGTGTTGAGAGCAGTGAAGGACTTGAAAAGCTCAGAGGCAGCAAATATCTGCAGAGCAATACAGAGAATACTTACACAGAAGTACAGGAAGAATTAAAAAGAAAGGCTGGTGCTGTATTCAGGAACAGCATGCCAGATAGAGGCATTAAAAATGTTCTTGGCAGAGAATATGATAATCTTATTACAATAGACATACTGTGCCATGGAGTTCCAAGCCCGAAGTTATGGGAGAAATATCTTGATTATCAGGAAAAACAGGCAGTGCTGCAGTTAGAAAGATAAGCTTCAGGGACAAAAGCAAGGGCTGGCGTCTGTTTAGCGTAAAACTGGAATTTGATAATGGAAAAGAATATTGCAAAGACCTTAATGAAGATATATTTATGCAGATGTTTCTTAAGAATATATGTCTGCGTCCATCATGTCATGACTGCAGATTTAAAGGTATAAATAGAAACAGTGATATTACAATAGGAGATTTCTGGGGTGTTGAAAATGTAATTCCAGATCTTGATGATGACAGAGGAATATCAGTTGTTCTTACACATTCTGATAAAGGCAGAGAATTGATACAGAAAATAGGTGAGTCACAGATAAAGCGGTAGAGACAGATACAGCTCTTCCGCCGTCGGCTGATTCAAGGCGTTCTGTACCAATGCATAAAAAGAAAAATGTTCTTTAATAACATAGATACTTATGATATAACAAAGTTAGCAGGATATGTAAAAGAATCAATATAACAATATTTATACATAAAGTTATTCGCAAATTAAAAGAATGATGAAGATAACTGCATAAATATTAATGGACAACAGATGAGGAGGATTAATATATGAAGGTCAAAAATGAAAAAGATACTGAGCAGAATTGCTATGGTATTAAGCGTTGTAACTGTTATTGTTTCATCGTCAGTGGTAATGGCGGATGCTGAAATTGTAACCAGTTCGGACTTTGTATCTACATCATATTCGCATGATTACAGCAGATGGGCATCGTTTATCAGGTCATATCTTGTGGGCTGTGATGATGGACGGTTGATGAGAGTATACTTAGGAAGCAAAGGTTATTATGTTGAATATTATGATTCTAATTTTAATTTGTTAGAAAGCAAAACAATTGATAAGGAACTGAGCTTATCAGGTGGATTCTATGCGAGGAAAAGATGCTTATTACATTGTGTCAGGACAGAATAACCCAGATGAGTTGGCAGATGTTGAATGTTTCAGGATAACTAAATATGATAAGAACTGGAACAGAATCACATCGGCAGGGCTGTATGATTGTAACACATATGTTCCTTTTGAGGCGGGAAGTCTTAGAATGACAGAAGCATCAGGATATCTGCTCATAAGGACATCACATACAATGTATAAAAGTGATAATGGATATCATCATCAGGCTAATGTTACTATTCAGCTTGATGAGAGTACTATGAAGATTACGGATTCATTTACTAATGTAGGTAATAGTTCATATGGATATGTAAGCCATTCATTTAATCAGTTCATTAAGACAGATGGTAATCATATTGTAGCTGTGGATCATGGAGATGCATATCCTAGAAGTCTGGCATTAATTAAGTATAAGACAGATTTTACTGGTGGACAGTTCTGCTCTAATATAGGATATTGGTGGGATAGTAATAAGCATGCAGTTGTAAATAATAGTTGTGATGTTACGGATTTACTTACAATATCAGGACAGATAGGAGATAATACAACGAATGCGACAATAGGAGGCTTTGAGATAAGCGATACTTCATATATTGTTGCAGCAAGTTCTATTGATCAGGAAAAACAGGAAGGCTTAAGAAATATATATATTCTTACACAATCTAAGGAAGACGGAACTGTAAAGTCTAATCAGATTACAGATATAAGCGGTAAATATAATGCTACATCTCCATATCTTGTGAAGATAAACAATAATAAGTTCATGGTTATGTGGACAATTAAAAATGATAATACAGTATATTATGCTTATATTGATGGAAATGGTAATCTTATAAGTGATATTAACACAATGAGCGGACAGCTTTCAGACTGTGAACCAATTGTTTATAATGGAATGGTGTTATGGTATATATGCAGCAATAAGAAGATTACTTTCTATGGAATTAATACAGATGGTACAACATTTGGAGATGAGCTTAAGGCTTCTATGACAGCATCTGATGGTGGCAGCACTATTACATTCACAGCTGATGCACAGGGCGGAATGGGAACACATACATACAAGTTCCTTGTATATAACAAGACAACAGATACGTGGGCAAGGATTCGGGATTATTCAGAGAATAATACACTTGTGTGGACAAAGGGAACATCTGGAGACAGAGATTTCTATGTCGATGTTAAGGACAGCACAGGAAAGGTTGTAAGAAGCAAGGCCGTTAATATTAAGATTGATAAGCCTACAGCACAACTTACACCAAGTGCAACAACAGTTACAGGGGACAAGCTTACACTTACAGCATCAACTAATAAGAGTGGTTGCACATATAAGTTCTTAATCTATAATCCATCAACAAACCAGTGGTTTAAGCTGCGAGGATTTCGGAAGTAAGAACACATACACATGGACAGCCGGAAGTGCCGGAACAAGACAGTTCTATGTAGATGTTAAAGATTCTGAAGGTAATGTTACAAGAAGTAAGGTTGTCAATGTGACAATTAAAGGAACGTTATCAGTAAAGACAACAGTAAGTGCCAAGATGTCAAAGCCGGGAGATAAGATAATTTTCACAGCAGAAGCGTCAGGCGGCAAGGCAGGCTACACTTACAAGATGGTTGTATACAACAAGACAACTAAGATGTGGGGACTTGTCCAGAACTTCAGTTCTAACAACAAGATAACATGGACAGCCGGAAGTGCCGGAGACAGAGAGTTCTATATTGATGTTAAGGATGCAAGCGGTAAGGTAGTGAGAAGTTCAGTGATGAATGTTAAGACAAGTAACTAATTGAAGCAAAAGTATAAATATAGCGGGGTTACAGGAAGTCTTGAGGCGTAGCCTCATTGGGACTGTCAGTAACTCCGCTTGTTTCTACTTATTATTAAGAGCCTTTTCAGCTTTTAAATAATCTTTCTCTGAGTATTTAGTAAGAATTTGTTCTTTGGTAAGTCCTAGTTCAATTATTGTAATAATTGCAGTCTGGCGTTCTTTCTGTTTGCCTTTCTGAATCCATTCATTTTCCATCTCTTCAACGCATTTCCACATGGCAGTTTCACCTCCATTATCTGATTCATTAAATATATCTGATAACTTGGAAAATCCAGTTATTGTGGTTATCAGATTGATGATTTTGCTATCAATAGGTTTGTTAGTGTATTCTTTTGATAAACCTTGAAGATTCTTTGCATATATCTTCTGTGTAATGTCAAACACACATCTGACATCTTCATTATAAAATTGATAACGCCCTGAATCAAGTATCTGTACGAGATTTATCTTGTAATCGGAGAAAAATGGACGCAGTTCTTCCGGGATATCTGTCATCATATCAGATAAGCTAACCGGACCATCCCATGGCGATTCTCCATAATAGAAGATAAGTGTGATTATTGGGTGGATTTTGTCTGATTTATTAAAGCCAGAGAGGAAGCTTTGCTAGAGTCAAAGTCATTCTCCGACCTGTGTAGTCTGCGGAATTCATTGCATTCCTTAAGATAACCGAGTCCGTCATAAAGCAGAGCTCTTACAGGCATGGCATAATGAGGATTGGTCTGGAGTTCTAATCCAAGAATGGTGAATTCAATACCATTGTAGAACTTTTGATAATGTCTCTTGTCCTGACAAGAGATTCATTGTAATCAGTGAATTGGATGACGCCTGAAACATCAGTGTCCATCTCAGTAAGTTCATCAGGATTGATAACCTGCCTGCCAAAGCTACAGCATTAAAGAGGTCGGCAAAACGCTCGTTGTTGCGCCAGAAGGTTTTCATGGCAGTGTCTGGTTTATCAATCTTTTAATAGTGTTCTTTTTTCTCATAAATCGCCTTTCTAAGTATTAAATGATGTGTCATATATAATATATTAAAAATATTAATGCATAAACATAAATGTGTCAATAGTATAGATATAAACTAAATTAAAAGAATATCAAAATGCTATATGAAAATATAAATATACATGATATAATTAATTAATAATTTTGAGGAAAGGAAATATGTTATATGAAAAGGTTGTTAAAAGGGAGTCTGGCGATAGCTTCGGCTGCAGTAATATTTGCAGGAAATATGCCATTTACAGCGGTTAATGTATTAGCTGATAGTAACGAAACGGAAGTTATTCCATCAATTGATAATACTGTTTATACAGGTACATGGGGAACATGTAATTGGACCTATGATAATGGAATACTAACAATTAGCGGAGGAGTTGCAGAGGGCTCGAAATCATGGGACAGTTATAAGAACAATATTGAAAAGATTGTTATAACAGGAAAGATTACATTTAACAAAGAAACATCATTGTATGGATTGTTTAGCAAGATGACATCTTTAAAGACAATTGAGGGGCTTAGTAACCTTGATACAAGTAAAGTAACAGATATGGATTCAATGTTTCGTGACTGTAGTTCTCTAGAAACATTGGATGTCAGTGGTTTTGATACAAGCAGAGTAACTGACATGAGCGGAATGTTTTATGAGTGTAATTCGTTAACAACACTTGATGTGTCTCATTTTGATACCAGTAAGGTAACTCGTATGGGTTCAATGTTTCATGGTTGTAGTTCTTTAGAAACATTGGATGTCAGTGGTTTTGATACAAGCAGAGTAACTGACATGGATGGCATGTTTTATGAATGCCGAAAGCTTCAGATTATAGATGTATCTAAGTTTGATACCAGTAAAGTAAAGAGTATGGGATTTATGTTTTCATATTGCGAGGGAGTAAAGACTATAGATGTAAGCAATTTTAATACAGAAAATGTTACAATAATGTGTAATATGTTTCAGTCTGCGTCACAGTGTGAAGTGCTTGATGTAAAGAATTTCAATACATCTAGAGTTACACGTATGGATGGGATGTTTTCTGGATGTAAATCAATAACATCTCTTGATGTAAGTAATTTTGATACATCTAATGTTACTGATATGAACACTATGTTTCAAAGCATACAATGTGAAGAACTTGATTTAAAGAACTTTGATACATCAAAGGTTACGAATATGAAATATATGTTTGGCAATGACACTAAATTGAAAAAAGTTGACGTAAGCAGCTTTGATACATCAAAAGTTATTGATATGAGATATATGTTTGGTAATACAAAATCATTAAAAGAACTGGATGTATCTAGCTTTAATACTAGTAATGTAACAGATATGTCTAACATGTTTTATTTATGCTACAAATTATATAATTTAGACATTAGTGGTTTTGATATGAGCAAAGTTACCAAAATGACTGAGATGTTTAATGGCGCCAGCCTGGTAACTATAAAGGTTCCTTCTAAGCTTTCAGAGGATAGAGATACATTTTTGAAAGAAATGAAATCGGGAATGAGATCCGGAAAATGGATTGATGAAACAGCCAATATTAATTATGATAACAAAGCATCAGTCGAATTATCAGAAGGACATTCATATAAGTTTAATCCGGGAAAAATGTATGTCATGTTAAATATGACTAATACAACTGAAGGCAAGGAACTGGCAGCAAGTGTTAAGGGAGGGGCATATGATTATACTTACAAGTTTATAATGTACAACCCTTCTGCTGATAAGTGGACACTTCTTAGTGACTATAGTTCATCACGTTCATATATTCTTAATATGAAAGGAAACGGCGAAAGAAAGATATATGTAGATGTCAAGGACGCACTGGGTAATGTAGTAAGAACGTCAAAGACAATAACACTTACAGGGCAGGAGCCTCTTACAGTCGAAGCATCTAAGAATGAAACAGACAAGCAGGTGACATTCACAGCTAATGCAACAGGCGGTTCATCAGATTATACATATAAGTTCATTGTCTACAACAAGACAACAGGAACATGGGGCATAGTACAGAACTACAGTGATAAGAACACATGCACATGGACTAAGGGCAGTGCCGGAGACAGAGATTTCTATGTTGATGTCAAGGATTCAGATGGCAATGTTGTGCGAAGCAAGGCAATGAATGTAAAGATTGAAAGCAATAAGCCGACAGCAGTGCTCACACCAAGTGCCACGGTACTTTCAACGGGAGACAAGCTTACACTCACAGCTTCAACAGATAAAACAGGATGCACATATAAGTTCTTAATCTATAACCCAGCAACTAACCAGTGGTTTAAGTTACAGGATTTCAGCAGCAAGAACACATGCACATGGACAGCCGGAAGTAACGGAACAAGACAGTTTTATGTTGACGTAAAGGATGCCAGTGGCAATGTGACAAGAAGCAAGGTTGTTAATGTAACAATTGGTGGAGAAGGAGCATTGTCAGTAAAGACAACAGTAAGTGCTAATACAACAAAGGTTGGAGATAAGATAACATTCTCAGCAGAAGGAGCCGGAGGAAAGGCAGGTTATACATATAAGATGGTTGTATACAACAAGACAACCAAGACATGGGGACTTGTGCAGAACTTTAACGCTAATAACAAGATAACATGGACAGCAGGAAGCGCCGGAGACAGAGATTTCTATATTGATGTCAAGGATGCTGACGGTAAGGTTGTCAGAAGTTCAGTGATGAATGTGAAGACAAGTAATTAAATAAGAACAATTGAATAATTGGTGACGAAAAGGGCAGGAACTCTAACGATTGATTTTGAATTGTTAGGGCTTCTGCTTTTTATTGCTTTGCTGGCGGAAGCAGCAGAGGAGATACTTTTTGAGGGCCTTTAAGGCTTTTTAAGGGTGGGGTAAAACTTTGATTAATTGATGAAAGCCTACTAACTTACAAGCTATGAGTGATTTCGTAGGTGTTTTTTTGAATGTGTTTTGCTAATGAACTGTCAGAAGCCTACTAATCAAGAATAAAGTGGAATTATAGTAGGTCTTTTTCACATAAAACAGGCAACGATTTAATCAAGAAAAGAGAAAAAGCACGAGAAAGACCTACTAGATTAGGAAATATTAAGAATATAGTAGGTCATCAGACTAGTAGATTAGTGGCGACACATGGGAGAAGACCTACGAATTTGATAAATTGATGCAGTTTCGTAGGTCTTTTGCAGAGGGAATTATTTTTGCCTAACATTTCTACATTATAAGACCTATTGCTGACACATAATGACGACATATGCATGACTTTGTTATATATTAGACTAAATTACTTGATTATTAGATGCTATCGGGTGTATTATTTTAGTGATAATTATTTTATGTTTCTTAAAGAAACGGGAAGGGGAATATGAAAAAGAAGATTAAAAGAGCAGTTGCGACTGGAATGTCGTTGGCAATGGGAACAGTTATTATGACATCAGACGTAATGGTGTCTCCTGTTATGGCATCTCAGATTAATGGAGAGAAGCCTTATGCTGTAGAGTTATATGCAGCAAGTAATGCATCATATAATGGATTGTACTACTCCACTAGTGGTTCATATGCAACAATTACTGGATATGATGGACAGAGTACAGATATTGTTATTCCGGAGAAGATAGGAAGTTATACTGTTAATACAATTGAGTATGGGGCATTTAAGGATAATAATAAGATAACAAGTGTCAAGATTCCATCAACAGTAACACAGATTGGTAATTCATACGGTTCGGGAGCGTTTGAGAATTGTGCTAATCTTAAGTCCGTTAGTATAGCTGCTGGTGCAGAGACAGCATATATTGGTAATGCAGCATTTAAAGACTGTACTTCTCTTGAGGAGATAACAGTACCGGGTAATTATACAACAATATATTCAGATGCTTTTCGTGGATGCCGTTCACTTAAGAAATTCGTATACAATGATAATGGTATCAGCAGAAAGATACAGAACAGAGCATTTTATGAGTGCACATCACTTGTAAGTTTGTCGTTACCAACATCATTGAATTCTATTGGAGATGAGGCGTTTTCAGGATGCAGTTCACTGACTGCGGTAGATATTCCAGAGGGAGTTAAATTAATTGAATATGGAGTATTTAATAATTGTAAATTGCTAAAAAAAGTTGTAATACCTTCAACAATACAGAGAATTGGAAATAGTTATAATACAGGAGCTTTTCAAAACTGTACATCATTATCAACAGTAACAATAAAAGAGGGAAGTCAGGCAGCTACAATAGGAAGCAATACATTTTCTGGCTGCTCAGCAATTACTTCTATTGTGATTCCAGGCAATTACAGTAAAGTAATGGATAGTGCTTTTAAAGATTGTAAAGGACTAAAGACACTTACATATTCACCATCAATAAATGGAATAACACATAAGATTGGAAGTTATGCTTTTGAAAACTGCCAGTCTCTTGCACAGGTTACATTGGGAACAGGTCTGGAGAGCATTGATACTAAGGCATTTTATAATGATAGTATGATAACAGAAGTTAATATACCGGTTGGAGTGAAGAGTATTGGACAGGAAGCATTTTCTAATTGCACAAGATTGTCAAAGCTGACACTTCCAGAAGGACTTACTGTTATTAAATCAGGAGCATTTGCATCATGCAAATCTCTGAAGTCAGTAGTAATTCCATCTACAGTAACCAGAGTGACAGATAGTTATGTTGCGGGAGCTTTTGAGAACTGCACAGGTCTTACATCTGTAACATTTAAAGAAGGAATTGCAGAAGCAGTAATTGGGCAGGATAGTTTCAACGGTTGTCAGTCACTTTTATCTGTTATTATTCCGGGTAATTATGGCAAAATTGGAGATAGTGCATTTAGAAACTGTACATCGTTAAAAAGTTTTAAATATGCTCAATCAGTCAATAATATTGAACATACAGTGGGAAGTTCAGCATTTAGGGATTGTAAATCTTTAACAAGCATAACACTTGAAAAAGGACTTAAGACAATTGATTCATATGCTTTCTGCAATACTAACGTCGATAAGCTTGATGTACCAGAAGGTGTAACACAGATTGCTGCTGCGTCATTTATGGACTGTAAGAATCTTGCATCTGTTAACATTCCTTCTACAGTAAGCAGTATTGGAGGAGCATATTATGGCGGAGCATTCGAAAGTTGTGCTAAATTAACAGCAGTCAATATTGCAGGTAACAAGAATATTGAAGCTTCGATAGGTTATAGTGCATTTAAAGACTGTGTTATGTTAAAGAATATAGTTATCCCTGGCAATTATAACAGTATTGGAGAGTATGCATTTTCGGGTTGTTCAAGTCTTACAGGCTTTGAATATAAGAAGAGCTCATATGATTTTGCTAATCAGAATATTGGAAGTCATGCATTTTACCAGTGCATAAAATTAAATGATGTGAAGCTTCCAACTACATTAGGTACTATAGGAAGCTATGCCTTTTATGGCTGCTCTGTATTGCAAAAGGCTGTGATTCCAGATGGCGTAAAGACAATAGGCAATAATTCATTTGAAGGATGCAAGGCACTGGAAACTGTTACAGTTCCATCAACAGTGGAAAGCATTTCCAGAGCATGCTTTGAAGGCTGTACAAGATTGAAGAATGTTATAATAGCTAAAGGTGATACTGATGCTAAGATAAGTTCTTATGCATTTCAGGATTGTACTTCATTAACTGATATATCTGTACCAGGTAATTATGTTAATGTAGACAGTTATGCGTTTAGCGGATGTACTAATCTTTCAAAGTTTTCATGGGAAAAGGGAATGTATGGTTATAACAATCAGTCTCTGAGTGGATATGTTTTTGATAATAATAATAATCTTTCAGTGGCATCACTGCCTTCAACTCTTGGAACAATAGATAAGAATTCATTTTATAATGTCAAATCAACATTTGTGATTGAAGGTGAAACTGGTTCAGAGGCAGAGAGTTACGCTAAGACAAAAGGAATAACATTCAGAAAATATTCACAGCCATTATCAATTAATGCTGTAATATCACCATCAGGCAGTGCCAAGGATGGAGATGTTATTAATATTCAGGCAAATGCATCTGGTGGTTCATTGGATTATCTGTACAAGCTTGTTGTTTATAATGAAGATACGGGTAAATGGGGCATTGTCAGAGATTATGGGGAGACAAGCGGATTCACATGGGCATCCTCAACTGGTAACAGAAAGTTTTATGTTAAGGTTAAGGACAGTACAGGCAAAGAAGTGTTAAGTCCGGCTTTGATTAGCATTAACAAAAAGCTTGAAGCTAAGGCATCATATAAGTATGTGAATAATAATATTGAGTTTACAGCTTTAGCTAATTATGGCAGTGGTAATTACCAGTACAAATTCATTGTTTACAATGTAGATACAGGTAAATGGGGAATTATTCAGGATTACAGCAGCAAGAATACATGTGTATGGAATGCTTCTGGAGCATCAGCAGGTAACAGAAAGTTTTATGTTGATATAAAGGATTCTAACGGAACCGTTGCAAGAAGCGCGGCAATGAATGTTAGTACCCAGACAGGTCTTAATGTATCGCTTAAATCATCAGCAGCACAGGTTAATCCGGGTGCTTCAGTAAAGCTTACTGCTAATGCCACAGGAGGAAACGGAAGCTATCAGTACAAGTTCATTGTTTATAATACAGCGACAAAGCAGTGGGGTAAGGTTCAGGATTACAGCAGCAGCAATACATGTACATGGATTGCAGGAGCAGCAGGAACTAGACAGTTCTATGTTGATGTAAAGGATGCAAGTGGTAAGGTTGTAAGAAGTGCTGTTAATACTGTTAATGTTGGAAACGGTATGAGTGTCACTGCCACAATTAGTACAAATGCTAATAAGGTTGGAGGTAAGGTTACAATAAGCGGTGCAGCAACAGGTGGAGCAGGCAGCTATCAGTACAAGTTTATTGTATACAATAAGACAACTAAGACTTGGGGGCTTGTTCAGAACTTCAGCATGAACAACAAGATAACATGGACAGCCGGAAGTGCCGGAGACAGAGAGTTTTATATTGATGTTAAGGACGCTGATGGTAAGGTTGTAAGAAGTTCAGTAATGAATGTTAAGACAAGCAAATAAAATAGTGTTAAATAAAAGCGGCAATCATGAGTAATGCATAGGTTGCTGCTTTTTTAATTCTAATAAAAAATTTACATTGGATTTTTCACCCCATTGCATAATCCCAAAACATGTTATATAATATAATGACATATGAGATTATATTGCTACGAAGAGCCAATAGGAGGATATGATGACAAGAACATACGCTGTTAAGTATAAGAGTAAATCAAAGATGTTAACAACACCTGAGCAGGTTGCCAAGACTGAGGAAGATATCAAGGCATTAGCACTTGTTAAGGATGCAGTTATTAAGGAAGATGGACAGGTTGTTACTGTTGAGGTTGAGAATGAGGAAGATTTCGAACCGGTTATGGACAGAGTAGTCAACATTTTCAGAAGAATTGATGACAAGTCTGAGGTTTCATACAAGTTCGGTCTTAACCGTGAATAATTCGAAGACTATTGATTAGAGTAAGCCTGTGAAGCCGTAGACTGCGTCACAGGCTTATATTATGTGTATGCCGGAACGGGTATGAATTATTTATGTATTATGTTTATAAAGGAGTAAAACAGTGAGTTTAGAAAGTGAAATTAAGAAAAGAAGGACATTTGCCATTATCTCTCACCCGGATGCTGGTAAGACAACATTAACAGAGAAGTTCCTGCTTTATGGAGGAGCTATTAACCTTGCAGGTTCTGTAAAGGGTAAGAAGACTGCCAAGCATGCGGTTTCTGACTGGATGGAGATTGAGAAGGAAAGAGGTATTTCGGTAACTTCTTCAGTTCTTCAGTTTAACTACGAAGGCTACTGTATTAATATCCTTGATACTCCGGGACATGAGGATTTCTCCGAGGATACTTATAGAACTCTTATGGCAGCAGATTCTGCGGTCATGGTTATTGACGCTTCTAAGGGTGTTGAGAAACAGACTATCAAGCTTTTTAAAGTATGTGTTATGAGACACATTCCTATATTTACATTTATCAATAAGATGGATAGAGAGGCTAATGACCCATTTGAGCTTCTTGATGAGATTGAGAGCGTACTTGGAATTGCTACATGCCCAATTAACTGGCCTATCGGCTGCGGTAAGGAATTCAAGGGCGTATATGACCGTAAAGAGAAAAATGTTTCTTTATTCAAGGCAGCCATGAATGGTCAGAAGGAAGTTGATACTGAGATTGTTGACGCATCAGATGAGGCTGTTCTTAAGGACAGAATTGGTGATGCCTTCTACGACAAGCTTCAGGAAGATATCGAACTGTTAGACGGAGCGAGTGCAGAGTTTGACCAGGAAATGGTAAGTGCTGGTGACCTTACACCGGTATTCTTCGGTTCAGCACTTACTAACTTTGGTGTACAGACTTTCCTTGAGCATTTCTTATCAATGACAACTTCTCCGCTTCCAAGAAAGTCTGACCAGGGAGTTATTGATCCATTTACTGAGGAATTCTCAGCATTTGTATTCAAGATTCAGGCTAATATGAATAAAGCACACAGGGATAGAATTGCTTTCATGAGAATATGTTCAGGTAAGTTTGAAGCCGGAATGGAAGCTAACCATGTACAGGGTGGCAAGAAGATAAGACTCAGCCAGCCTCAGCAGATGATGGCGGAGGAGAGGCATATTGTTGATGAGGCATATGCAGGAGATATTATCGGTGTATTTGATCCGGGAATATTCTCTATCGGTGATACTATCTGCAAATCTAACAAGAAATTTGCATTTGAGGGTATACCTACATTTGCACCAGAACATTTTGCAAGAGTAAGACAGATTGATACTATGAAGAGAAAACAGTTCATTAAGGGTATCAACCAGATTGCACAGGAAGGTGCGATTCAGATATTCCAGGAGTTCAATACAGGAATGGAAGAGATTATCGTGGGCGTTGTTGGTGTCCTTCAGTTTGAAGTTCTCGAATACCGTCTTAAGAATGAATACGGTGTTGATATCAGACTTGAGCCGCTTCCATACGAGCATATCCGCTGGATTGAGAATCCTGAGGAAATTGATGTGAACAGAATTGTTGGTACATCAGATATGAAGAAGATTAAAGACCTTAAGGGCAATCCACTTCTTGTATTTGCCAATAGCTGGTCTGTTAATATGGTACTTGAGAGAAATGAGGGCTTAAAGCTTTCAGAATTTGGAAGAAACTAGTTGTACGATACATTTAGGAGTCAGGTGATTACATGAAATCAGTATACAAATGTAGTGTAAAAAGAATAGCAGCACTGGCAGTGATGGTATGTATGCTTGTGCTTGCCGGTCTTGCCTTTACATCTGTAGTTAATACAAAAGCGGAATCAGTCATTGCACAGGGACATGTTAATTATGATGTTACTAACCTCAGGATAAGAAAATCACCTGTTACGGGTGAGATTATTACCACAGTTGATGGCGGATTTAAGTTTGATATATATGAAGAGGTTAATACTGATTCAGGAACGGTATGGTATAGCATAGGCTTTAGTTATGATGGAAGTTATACAAGAGGTTATGTAACTTCAAGTTATACAACTATAGATAAGAGAATTGACTACAAGCCGGATGCGGATTTTGAGGAATATCTTAATTCACAGGGATTTCCTGACAGTTATAAGGACAGTTTAAGGCAGCTTCATGCACAGTATCCTAACTGGGTATTTGTTGCAGACCATAATGGAAAAGACTGGTCAGATGTGGTTGATAACCAGAATGTAATTGGACGAAGCCTTATACATGGTTCGGCTGTATCATCATGGAAATCAGTGGCAGACGGATGTTATGACTGGGAATCAGGTGAATATACGGGATTGGATGGAAGCTGGGTTCAGGCGTCATCTGCTCTTGTTGAATATGCACTTGATCCTAGGAATTTCCTTAATGCTACCAATATTTTTATGTTTGAGAATCTTGCATTCGATGGTTCAGTACAGGATGCAGATGGTCTTGAAAGTATGACAGATGGTACATTCATGGATAATTCAAGCCATGATCTTTCATACAATGGAAGAAGCTATACATATATAACAGGTCTGTTATATGCAGGACAGGAATCAGGAGTCAGTCCATATCACCTTACATCAAGAATTTTACAGGAACAGGGATATGACGGACATGGAAGCAGTATTTCAGGAACACAGTCAGGGTATAGTGGCTATTACAATTATTATAATATAGGTGCATCTCCAAGTGGAGGGTATACTGCTGTACAGAATGGATTAAGATATGCTTCAAAATTGGATTCGAGTCTTTTAAGACCATGGAATACGAGAATGAAATCTATAATTGGTGGTGCCATATTTATTGGCAAGAGTTATATCAATAAAGGTCAGGATACTCTGTATTATGAGAAGTTCGATATGACAGGAAGAGGACATCAGTATATGACTAATATACTGGCACCGAGAAGTGAATCTGTTAAGAGCGCACAGGGATACAGTGACAGTAATAAGGAAAGCATATCGTTTGTATTTAAGATACCTGTATATGAGAATATGCCTGAAAATGTATGTGCTATTCCGACAGGAGATGGAAGTCCTAATAACAGACTTAAGAACCTGTATGTTGATGGCTGGTCTCTGACGCCAACATTTAGTCTGTATACAACAGAATACAGCTTTATTGTTGATTATGAGACATCATCAGTGAATATTGGCGGTTCTGCGCTTGATTCATCAGCAAATGTAAGTGGTTTGGGAAAATATGAACTTTCAGTTGGAAGTAATGATATTAAAATAACAGTTACAGCGGCGAATGGTGATACACAGGATTATACAATAACTGTGGTAAGACATGATAAAGCACCTGATCCTACGCCAGATCCGGAACCGGATAAACCTGATAATAGCGTAAGTTATCCGGGATTTTCTACAAATCTGTCTGTGGACGAGAGTACAAAATATATAAGTGGCATATCAGTTTCAAGCAGTGTCAGTGATGTACTTGATAAGATTAAAAACCAGGAGGGTGCTTATTCTAAGGTTCTTAATAAGAATGGCAATGAAAAGGACGGAACTGTTGGGACAGGAGATATTCTTATAACATATAATTCTTCTGGCAATGAGGTCAGCAGATATGAGATTATTATATATGGTGATGCAAATGGCGACGGAGATATTGATTTATTTGATTTTGCGCTTATAAAGAGAGCTTTATTGGGTATTTCTGAGCCATCAGGGATATATTGGAAAGCAGCGGATTGTAATAAAGATGGAGAACTTGATTTGTTTGATTTTGCTGTAGTAAAAAGATATATTCTTGGTATTGGAAATATAAGTCAGTAATTATTGTTAGAAAGGATGATTATGAATAAGATAAAAAAGTTAATTGCTTTTATAAACATATTGGTTATGAGTATAATGCTGATTCCGGTAAATTATGCGAAAGCTGATGAAACAGCAAAAATATCAATCAGTTCAGTGAGTGGAACTGTAGGAGATAAAGTGACAGTTACTCTTACTGTGTCAGCTTCTGATAGTATAGATGCGGCGGCAATACCTGTATCATATGATAATTCAATTATAAAACCGGTGTCTTCAGGCAATAGCGGTGTTGTATCGTTTGCGCTTCTGGATGCATCAGCTTATGGTTCTACGGAATCAATATCAATGCAATTTGAAATTATTGCCGCAGGAACAACAACACTTAAGGTTGCGGGAGATGCGAAGATATCTGTAAATGGTGAAAGAGCGCAGGTTAGCAGTTCTTCAGGAACAGTCACAGCAAAAGCTCCAGCAAGTTATTCTTCAGATAATGCGCTTAAATCTTTACAGATAAGTCCGGGAACACTTTCACCAGCGTTTTCACCGGAGACAACAACATATAAAGCTACAGTAGATTCAGATGTTGAAGAACTGGTTGTCAGTGCTGTTGCTAATGATGGTGCGGCAAAGGTATCTATAAGTGGAAGAAGAATGGATCCGGGAAGCAATACCACTACAATTACAGTTACAGCAGAGGACGGTTCTGTAAGAAAGTATGTAATTTATACGACAAGACCAGAAACTACTCAGGAGACGGCAACTGAAGCACCTTCACAGACAGAAGTCCAGCAGGAAAGCTCATCACAGACACAGAATAGTGAAGGGATTGTTACTATAGACGGAAAGAAATTCACAATTAGTCAGGATTATACAACACATGAGCTGCCTGATGATTATGATACAGAAGAATATGACTATGATGGTAGTAAGGTAATTGTAGGTAAAGGACTTAAAACAGGTCTTATTCTTATGTATCTAGAAAGTGATAATGGCAATGGTGGTTTTTATGTATATGATGAAAAAGCAAAAACATTTTCACCATACAATACAGTTGATGAGCCACAGATAACATATGTAGTCCTTCCAATAACAGATTCGCTTAATAAACCGTCTGGATATACATTAACTAAGTTTACTATGAATGGAAAAGAAGTACAGGTGCTTATTGATTCGGACAGACAGTACTGTCTGTTTTATGGAGTAAGCTCTCTTGGGGAAAAGGGCTGGTTCAGATACAGAATAAGCGATGCGACAATACAGGCTTATTCAATAGACAAAGGTGATATTACCGGAACGGTAAATACATCCGGAAAAGATACAAAACCAGCGAATAATAAGGGCTATATTGCTGTTATATCAATTCTGTCTGTTTTAATAGCTGCATTTGCAGTTGTTACGGGAATCCTTTGTTCTAAGCTTTCTAAGGTAAAGAAGGTATTTAATATGGCATCAAAAGATGGCGTTGACCTTGATTCATATACAGAGAAAGAGATTGATGAGTATAATCTTGGGGAATATGAGGATGATGAAGACGAGGACATTGACCAGGTATCAGACAAGATTTTCTATGGTGATGATAAGTCTGGGGAAAATGATGTCGAGGAACTGAAGCTTTTCGATATTGATGATGATAAGTAATAATTTAAAGCCTTAGGAAAATGTGATGCTTAGATTACATTTTCCTAAGGCTTTTTATTCTTCCGAAGCTTCCAGTTTTCTGCCTGACTATAATAGTCGGCTGACATTTCGTTATATTGGGCTGCCTGATATGGGTCATCTGTTGCTGCAGCAAGTTTTCATAACATTTACCAAGCAAAGACAAAGGCTTGTTTCCGCTGCTTGCCGCATCAAGTATGCTTTCTGTTTCAAATGCAGCATTATACAGCCACAGCACAGCTTCTTCATAGTCTGCCTGGTTCATGTAAAATGTTCCGAGAATCAGACACATTTCAGCAGGAGGATTGTCGGCAACTGCTTTTAAAGTGGTCTTAAAGAATGAGTCAGTGTCACCATCTGCCATATATATCTTAGCAAGAATACAGTTGATTTCTTTCATTAAATCATTGCTTCTGCCTTCTTTGGAAAGAACATTTTCAAATATATTACTGAAAGCAATAAAGTCGGAATCTTCACCAGATATAAGAAGCTCTTTACACAGCATGGTAACTACATAATCTTCAATGTGGACTCCTTTTCAAATGCTTTGAAATATGTTGAAAAGTCTCTTTACTATGGTCGCCCGCCTGCATGTGAAGAATTTCAATGTCACTGTCATATACGACTGGCGTGAGCCGTACTGTTTCATGTATTGGTGAAATCCATGTGAATGGACGGAGCCTTTGAAAAGCTTCGGGCGGAGTTCTTTGTGTGCATTGTATACAGAATTATATTCTGATGCATTGACATAATACATCTGAACAATGTCTATCTCTGGAAGAAGCACATGTTTCAATTCTCTTAATGCGTAGTTGTTGGTATCATTAAGCACTTCGTCTGCGTCAGCACTGAATATGTAGTCACATCCAGCTTTGGAAAATGCAAAATTTCTTGCGGCTGAAAAATCATTTATCCATTCAAAATCATATATTTTATCGGTGTAGTGAGCGGCAATTTCTTTGGTATTGTCAGTTGAGCCTGTGTCTACAATAATCAATTCATCATAAGTTCCGCGTATGAATCAAGACACCTTGCAAGAATGTCCTGCTCATTTTTACAATCATGCACATGCTTATTGATATCATGTTTTTCTCCTGTTCTTAATTGGATTTATATAGGTTATATCGGTAAATGCCTTGATTTTTAGGTATTCGTAAGATACTTGTTATCAATGATAACATATATCTGATATGAGGTACACAATGTCAAAAAGAAATCTGCAGCAGAACCAGTTGAATATATAGACAGTCAGGCTTTTGACGCGGCGAAAGAGAAGATAATCCACAATGACAAGGGATAGGCACTTTATCGGAAAAGACGCTGCATGCAGTACTAAAATGTATTATGAACCCGATGAGGATAATCATGAGGTTGCAATAGATGGTTATTTTGCAGATATATATAATGAGCATGGGATAATTGAGATTCAGACGAGGCAGCTTAACAAGTTAAGGGATAAGTTGTCAGTGTTCCTGAATGAATATCAGGTGAGGGTTGTATATCCAATGCCATATGAGAAGTATTTAAGCTGGATTGAGCCGGAAACAGGGGACATTACTTCCAGAAGAAAGTCTCCGAAGCGATGTTCTGTGTATGATGCGATGTTTGAACTATATAAGATTAAAGCATTTTAAAGAATCAGAATCTTAAGGTTACATTGCTGCTGATTGATATGGAAGAATATAAGCTTCTTAATGGCTGGAGTTACGATAAGAAGCGCGGAAGTGTGCGTTATGACCGCATTCCTGTTGGAATAAGAAAGATAGTTGAACTGGACTGTCCACAGGATTATATGCAGTTTGTACCAGAGGGACTTGAGAAGAACTTTACTTCAGCGGATTTTGCAAATGCAGCGCATATTGACAGGCAGACTGCTGCCAGTGTACTTGCAATGCTTAATTACATGGAACAGGTTAAAAGAGTCGGAAAGACAGGCAATGCCTATATATATGATATTGAAGAACATTATTGAATGGAGATAGTATGTACTCTGTAAATGGAAACTGCTTTCGAATATCTGTAAGAAATCTTGTGGAATTCATGTGTGCAGAAGGTGATATTGACAACAGGAATACAGGCAGCAATGATGTGAAAATCATGCGAGGGGGGCAAGGATTCACAGGAAAATCCAGCACAGCATGGGAACTATGTATCATGCAGAAGTGCCTTTAAAGATTGAGATACCGCTTGTATCTGACTTAGGGATTGAGTATGTATTACAGGTTGAGGCAGGGCTGACGGTATTATTGCAGATATTAATTATGATGAGGATGGCAATAAAGAGCCGGAGAGCGATGTAATAATTGATGAAATAAAGACTATGCAGGCAGATGTTTCCTGCTGAAAGAACCTGTCTATGTGCATAAGGCGCAGGCACTGGTGTATGGCTATATATATGCAAGCCAGAAGAAGCTGTCAAAGATTGGAATTCAGATGACTTATGTTACTCCTGAACCTGAGACAGTCAATAAGTTTCTGGAAGAATATACATTTGAAAGAATTGAAGAGTGGTTTAATAAGCTGATTACAGGCTTTAAGAGATGGACTGATTATACATTTGATGAAAGACTAAAAGGATGGAATCAATCAGAGAACTTAAGTTTCCTTATGAATACAGGGAGGGGCAGAAGAATCTGTGCGTGAGTGTATACAGGGCTATTGAAGATAGTGAGAATCTGTATATTCAGGCACCTACAGGTGTCGGAAAGACGCTGTCTACTGTGTTCCCGGCTGTGCAGGCACTTGGTCAGCAGATGGCAGATAAGATATTTTACCTGACTTCAAAGACTATAACAAGGACTGTTGCGGAGGATACTTATGCCATTCTGAGGGATAACGGGCTTCATATAAGAACTGTTACTCTTACAGCGAAGGACAAAATATGTCCACTTGATGAGCGCAACTGCAACCCCGTGGCATGTCCTTATGCCAAGGGGCATTTTGACAGGATTAATGATGCTGTGTACGACATTATAACGAGCCAGATGGTTATCGGAAGAGATAATATCATGGAATATGCCAACAGACATAATGTCTGCCCGTTTGAGATGTCGCTTGATGTTTCGTACTGGTGTGATGGAATTATATGTGATTATAATTATGTATTTGACCCGGATGCGTCGCTTAAGCGGTATTTTGGCAATGGTGCAGAAGGGTGATTATGTGTTTCTTGTGGATGAAGCACACAATCTTGTGGACAGGGCAAGAGAAATGTACAGTGCAGTGTTGAAAAAAGAAGATTTTCTTGCAGCTAAGAAGCTTGTCAAGGAGATGGACAAACGGCTTGCAGGCGCACTTGACAAATGTAACAAGCAGTTGCTCGAATATAAAAGACAGTGCGATACATTCATGGTTGTGAGTGGTCTTGGAACATTTCCAGCCAGCCTTGAGCGTGTCATGGGACTTATGCAGAAGTTTATGGAAAGGCATAAGGGTGAACCTGTGACTAACGAGCTGCTCGAGTTTTTCTTTGCAGTGAGACATTTTCTTAATATGTATGACTGTGCTGATGAAAAATATGTCTATTATAACGAGCATGATAATGATGGAAACTTTCTTGTACATCTGTACTGTGTTGACCCGTCAGGTAACATAAGTGAGAGACTTTCACAGGGCAGAAGCACGGTATTCTTCTCAGCAACGCTGCTTCCGGTTAATTATTTTAAGGAAATGCTTTCAGGTGATGTATCAGAAAGAGCGGTGTATGCACATTCTTCTTTTGAACCTGATAATAAGAGAATTGTTGTGGCAACTGATGTGACAAGCCGTTATACAAGAAGAAATGCAAGGGAATATGCCAAGGTACATGATTATATTATGCATATGATTTCTGGCAGAAGCGGCAGATATATGGTGTTCTTTCCGTCATATTCTTACATGGAGAGTGTTCTTGAGTGCTTCAGGTGGGAAAATGGTGTTAATGTGGTCGAATGTGGTGGAGAAGATACATTTTTACCAGAAAGCTGTGTAAATGTGCTTGTGCAAGGTTTATGAAGGAGGCTGACAAGGAAAATTTCTTATCAGCATTTTACGAGGAACTTCCAGAAGGGGCTTCACTTGCAGGCTTCTGTGTGCTTGGAGGAATATTTTCCGAAGGAATTGACTTAAAGGATGAGAGCCTTATAGGTGCTGTAATTGTCGGAACGGGGATTCCGATGGTGCAGGGAGCGCAACATTTTAAGGGATTATTTTGATGAATTTGGCAAAATGGATATTCGTATGCTTATGTTATTCCGGGAATGAATAAGGTGCTTCAGGCAGCAGGAAGGGTTATAAGGACGGATACGGATAAGGGAGTTATTGCACTTCTGGATGACAGATTTATGACTGGTGAATATGAGCGTATGTATCCTAGGGAGTGGAACAGGATATTTCCAGTCAGTCTGGGTAATGCTTATAAATGTATTAAGGATTTCTGGACGGAACAGGATATATAGGGCATTGATAAAAATGTACAATGTTAGAACTTGTAGTTGGACTGTATGTGTGATAAAATTTAGACAGATATTATTAAGGTCCGGATATATGATGATTTGGTTTGATTATGGGAGATGGGCTTATGCAGAACGTGGAAGAGATTAATAAGAATATAGAAAACAAAACTGTAGACAAGGTCTGGCAGTCTCTGGGATTTGATGAATTACAGACTATTGAGATTATCAGAGGAATTGAGAATGGCGTTGATGTGAGTGTGTATTGCAAAGAGGAATTTAACGCTGCCCAGATGAAAGCATTAAGACTTGGTCTGGAAGAAAAACTTGATGTAAGCAGATTTGCAGATGCACAGTATGATTATATGCAGATGGAAGAACTGAAGCAGGCTGTGCGTAGCGGAATTAATATGGATGATATATGTAATCCTAAGTTCAGTCATTCTGTTATGAGAGAGATAAGGCTTGCATCAGAGCTTAATTATGATCTGACCAGGTATGCAAAGCTTGGTTATTCAGGAGAGGTATTAAGACAGATAAGACTTGCAAAAAGAAGAGATTGACCTTACATTTTTGTTGAGGATAATTATGATGAATATCAGCTCAATGAGATAAGGCTGGGAATACACAGCTGTGTCGACATAACTAAGTATCTGCTTCATGAATATAATGGGGAACAGATGGAACAGATCAGACTTGGACTTGAGGAGGGGATAGATGTTACTCCGTATAACATGGTTGGATTTTCATCAGGACAGATGAAGCAGATAAGACTTGGACTTGAAGAAGGAATAGATGTTTCTGAATATGCAGATCCGTTTATTGATGCGGTAAGCATGAAAGAGGCAAGACACAGAATTTCTGATAAATGGAATGACGAGAAGCCTGCACTTAATGAATTGCAGTCACAGGAAATTCTTATGGGACTTACAAGCGGTGTAGATGTTTCTTTATATGCTGATCCAAGATATACCTTTAAAGAGATGGAGAAGATAAGACTTGCACTTGAGAGGGGAAGTAATCTGGATGGGCTGCTTAAGTATGGATGTTAAGATGCAGCTATTACAGTACAGTGTTTTGATAATGAATGGATAAGACATTCGGAAAGGGGAACAGCATGAGCAATACAGAAATAGTTAATGAAACAGCTGATATAGATGATATCGAGTTACATGAGGTTTATGTATATATTGCAGATGATAATATGAGCGCATCAGTCAGGCTTGGCAAATGTGATGAAGGATATACATATGATGAAGTCATGAATAAGCTATCGCTTAATGGAATTAAGACGGGAATAGATGAAGAAAAATTCGATGGATGATTTCACAAAAATATATGACCAGCCTGTTGAAATTGCTGTTGGTAAGCCTGTAAATACAGGAAAAGACGGATATTATGAATTCTTTTTGATACTGATAATATTAATAACAACAGACCAACAGTAAGAGAAGATGGTTCTATTGATTATTTTAACCAGAAGAGATTTGAAAAGGTTAATGAGGGGATCTGCTGGCAAGATATCATGAGCCGACTAAAGGGAATTTGGCTTCGACATATGCGGGAAGCTGCTTGTGCCTAAACCAGGAAAACCAAAGCCAAGACTGCATGGTAAGGGCTTTAAGACATCTGAGGATGGGAAAGAAACTTATGCTGCAATATCTGGAAAGATAGAATACTGCAACTATGATTTAAGTGTTGTTAATGTGTATGAGGTTAATGGTAATCTTGACATGAGTATGGGTAATATTGACTTTAATGGGGATGTTAATATTACGGGTAGTGTGAGAAGTGGTGTAACAGTTCATGCCATGGGAAGTATATATGTTGGAGGCTTCATTGAGGGAGCAACACTTATTGCTGGGAAAGATATTGTATTAAAGGATGGCGTTAATACTAAGAATTCAGGAAAGATCGAGGGGAAATATATCTGGCAGATTTTTGAGAATACAGAGGTTATTGCCAAAGGAGACTTACAGTGTAATTATATTCTTAACTGCGGTGCTTACATATGGCAGGGTATTTGTTGAGGGACCCATAGGTTCTATTATAGGTGGTGATGTAACTGGTGTTATGGGAATCAGTACTACATCATGTGGACATGAAAGCAATGTAAAGACTTTGTTGAGGGTTGGTTCGACCAAAGAAATCAGAAAAGAATATGCAGAACTTATTATGGAGCTTAAGGAAGTGGACGGACAGATTGAAACTTTTGAAATGGCTAATAAGAAGTTTGAGATGATTAAACAGAACATGCCTGAAAAGTATGATAGTAAAATGGCATTGAGAGTTACCCAGTCAAAGATTGTAAAGATGGCTCAGAAAGCCAAGCTTGAAGAAAAGAGCAAGGCATTATACAATCTTATAAGAGATTCAGAGAGCAGTTGTTAAAGTAAAGAATCATATATATCCGGGAAGCAGGGTATATATGGATGATAAGACTTATATGCCAAGTTCTGTATTTTCACATATTATTGTTAAGAAGACGCCAAGCACGATTATTCTTAGTGATTATGATGAATAAGTATATTACAGGGAGAGTATTATGATAGAAGAAGTTGTTTCGGTGGAATTGCCGGTGCATGAAAGGCTGGTAGTAAGAAAGAACAGGCTTACGAATGAAGGAAACGGCATTGATATGCCAAGAATTTCTATAGTTACAGGTACTCATGGGGATGAACTTGACGGACAGTATATCTGCTATGAGATTATCAGAAGAATTGAGAGAGAGAAGAATAAGCTTAAAGGAATTGTAGACATTTATCCAGATATTAATCCTCTTGGACTTGATACAGGTTCAAGAGGAATTCCTATGTTTGACCTTGATATGAACAGGGTGTTTCCTGGGGATAATAATGGAGCGATGGCTGAATATGTGGCAGGGTATTATTGAAGATATTATTGGAAGTGATTTGTGTATCGATATCCATTCAAGCAATATATTTGTAAATGAGATGCCACAGGTAAGGATTAATGATGATACGCGGAAAAGCTTCTTCCTTATGCGAAGATGATGAATGCACAGTTTGTGTGGATATATTCGTCTATTACTGTGCTTGATGCAACTCTTGCCTATAGTCTTAACCATCTTGGGGTGCCTACTCTTGTTACGGAGATGGGTGTTGGAAACAGAATTACACCAAAGTATTGCGGATATTGTTGATGGTATATTTAACCTTATGTCTCATATGGGAATATGGGATGATGAGCCAAAAGAAGTGAATGAACCTATTATTTCTACAGAAGGTGAGGTTACATTTCTTACCGCTAAGGAAAGCGGAATATTCGTATCAGCAGTTGATTCTATGGGAAGGATTGGAATTGGAACGCATATAGGAGATATTATCGAACCTATTGAGGGAAGAATAATCCAGAGAATTGAATCGCCTACAGATGGAATTATATTTACATTAAGAGAGAATCCGGTGGTACATAAGGGGCTCTTATAGCAAGAGTTTATGGTGGCAGATAATGAAGAAAGAGATTATTTATTCTTTAAAGGGTATATATAGAGAAGATTATCAGATAGAAGGCTACAGATTCGGCGGCGGTGAGAAGTCGGCATGTATTGTTGGTGCATTAAGAGGAAATGAGATACAGCAGCTGTATATATGTTCGCAGCTTGTTAAAGCACTTAAAGAGCTTGAGGCTCATGGTGCAATATCACACAATCATGAGATTCTTGTTATCCCATCTGTTAACAGATTTTCCATGAATGTAGGAAAGAGATTCTGGCCTACAGATAATTCTGATATTAACAGGGCTTTTCCTGGGGATGTTAATGGAGATACAACCAATCAGATAGCGGAACACTTTTTGACAGAATTAAGGGTTACAGTTATGGCATACATTTTGCGAGCTTTTATATGCCGGGTGATTTTATTCCTCATGTAAAGATGATGGATACAGGATTTCAGAGTGCAAGTCTTGCCAATCTGTTCGGACTTCAGTACGTTGTTATTAGAAAGCCGAAGCCAATGGATACAGTGACACTAAATTATAACTGGCAGATGAATGGTACTAATGCATTTTCAATATATACTAACAGCACAGATATGATTGATGAGAAGTCTGCAAGACAGGCTGTGTCATCTGTTCTCAGGTTTTTAACCAGAATGGGTATTCTTAAGTACAACAATCACAGTGGATATATTGCAAGTGTTATCAACGAATTTGACCTTATGGCAGTCAAGACTTATGATGCAGGATTTTACAAGAGACTTAAAGAGCCGGGTGACCCTGTATATCATGGAGAACTTATTGCACAGATTCTTGATCCATGCGAGGGTACTGTTAAGAGTGAGATAATATCACAGACAGACGGTATTGTTTTCTTCGCACATACAGGTCCTACCGTAATGGGTAATCAGGTTGTTTACAAGATAATAAGAAGAATGCATGAATAGTTGTTTGAAAATATGTTTTATTGTGATACAATGGTTAAATATTAATAATTAATATAACTAATCTCAGGAGGAAGATATGAGCGGCGTAAAGAGAGTTTTTGTCGAGAAAAAGAAACCATTTGCAGTTAATGCGAAAGAATTACTTGAGGAGATAGGAGGATATCTTGGAATAAAGACTATTACAGATGTAAGAGTTCTTATCCGTTATGATATTGAGAATCTTTCAGAAGAAACATATAAGAAAGCACTTACTACTGTTTTTCTGAGCCACCGGTAGATGATGTTTATGAGGGAACATTTCCAGCGGGAAAGGATGATTTCGTGTTCTCTGTAGAGTATCTTCCAGGACAGTTCGACCAGAGAGCTGATTCTGCAGAACAGTGTGTTAAGTTCTTTAATGAGAATGAGACACCAGTTATCAAGACTGCTGTAACTTATGTATTGACAGGAACTGTTACTGATGAGGAGAAGAACAGGATTAAGGAACACTGCATTAACCCTGTTGATTCAAGACAGGCAGCAGAGGATATTCCAGAAACTTTAGTTACTGAGTTCAAGACTCTGCTGATGTTATTTATTTTGACGGATTCAAGGATATGCCAGAGGATAAGTTAAAGGAATTATATGATTCTTTAGGACTTGCCATGACATTTAAGGATTTTAAGTTCATTCAGGAGCATTTTGCTGGTGTTGAGAAGCGTGATCCTTCTATGACTGAAATCAGAGTACTTGATACATACTGGTCAGATCATTGCCGTCACACAACATTTGCAACAGAGCTTACAGATGTTAAGTTTAAGGACGGATTCTACAAAGCCCCTATGGAAGCTACATATAACAAGTATCTTTCAGACAGAGCAGAAATATATAAGGACCGTAAGGACAAGTTCGTATGCCTTATGGACCTTGCACTTATGGGTGCTAAGAAGTTAAAGGCTGAGGGCAAGTTAGCTGATCAGGAAGAATCTGATGAGATTAATGCCTGCTCAATTGTTGTTCCGGTTGAGATCGATGGAAAGACAGAGGAATGGCTTGTTAACTTTAAGAATGAGACACATAACCATCCAACAGAGATTGAGCCATTTGGTGGCGCAGCAACTTGTCTAGGTGGTGCTATAAGAGATCCATTGTCAGGACGTACATATGTATATCAGGCAATGAGAATTACAGGTGCAGCAGACCCTACTGTTCCGGTATCAGAGACAATTCATGGAAAGCTTCCACAGAGAAAGCTTGTCACAGGTGCAGCTCACGGATACAGTTCATATGGTAACCAGATCGGACTTGCTACAGGATATGTTAAAGAAATCTATCATCCTGATTATGTTGCCAAGAGAATGGAGATTGGTGCAGTTATAGCTGCTGCTCCAAGAAGTGCAGTTAAGAGAGAATTCTGACCCGGAGATATCATTATTCTTCTTGGTGGAAGAACAGGACGAGATGGATGTGGCGGAGCTACAGGTTCATCTAAGGTTCATACAGAGAAGTCTATTGAGGATTGTGGTGCTGAGGTTCAGAAGGGTAATGCTCCTACAGAGCGTAAGATGCAGAGACTCTTCAGAAGACCAGAGGTTACTAAGCTTATTAAGAAATGTAATGACTTTGGTGCAGGCGGTGTATCCGTTGCAATTGGTGAGCTTGCAGCAGTCTTAAGGTAGATCTTGATAAAGTTCCTAAGAAGTATGAAGCGTCTTGATGGAACAGAGCTTGCTATATCAGAGTCTCAGGAGAGAATGGCTGTTGTAGTTGATCCTAAGGATGTTAAGGAATTCCTTCCAGTATGCTGCTGAGGAGAACTTAGAGGCAGTTGAGGTAGCTGTTGTAACAGAAGAACCAAGACTTGTTCTTAACTGGAGAGGCAAGGATATCGTTAATATTTCAAGAGCATTCCTTGATACTAATGGTGCTCATCAGGAGACTAAGGTTGTAGTTGATATTCCTTCACAGGAAGACGATTACCTTAAGCCGGTTAAGGTTACAGATGTACGCGGTAAGTGGTTAAAGACTTTAGCAGACCTTAACGAATGCTCACAGAAGCGGACTTGTTGAGAGATTTGATGGTTCTATCGGAGCCGGTTCAGTATATATGCCATATGGTGGTAAATATCAGCTTACAGAGACACAGAGCATGGTTGCAAAGCTCCCAGTGCTTAAGGGTAAATGTGACACAGTAACTATGATGTCTTATGGATTTGATCCATATCTTTCATCATGGAGCCCATATCATGGAGCAATATATGCTGTTACAGATTCTGTAGCTAAGATTGTTGCTGCCGGTGGTGATTTCAGTAAGATCAGATTCACATATCAGGAATACTTCAGAAGAATGACAGAAGATCCAGAAAGATGGAGCCAGCCATTTGCTGCACTTCTTGGCGCATATGAAGCACAGATGGGATTCGGACTTCCATCAATCGGTGGTAAGGACAGTATGTCAGGAACATTTGAACATATTGATGTTCCACCAACACTCTGCTCATTTGCTATTGATGTAGCTAAGGAAGGAGATATTATTACTCCTGAACTTAAGAATGATGGTGATGTATTAGTCAGATTTGATATTAAGAAGAATCAGTATGATCTTCCAGATTTCGAACAGGTTAAGGCACTCTACAGTGCAATACATGAGCTTATCCAGAAGAAGGGCAATCGTATCTGCATATGTTCTTGATGCTAACGGACTTGTGCCAGCGCTCAGCAAGATGGCATTTGGTAATAAGTTAGGTTTTGAGATCAGCGCAGACGTTAAGGAAGATGACCTCTTTGCACCAGCTTATGGCTGTATCGTTGCAGAAGTTCCAGCAGACAAGCTTAGTGAGATTACTACAGCTTATACTAAGGTTGGTACTGTTAAGGATAATGGTAAGTTCACATACAAGGAAGTTTCAATTAATGTAGAAGAAGCATTAAGCGTATGGGCTGATACCCTTGAGGGTGTATTCCCAACTAAGGCTTCTAAGGAAACTACACCGGTTGAAAGCAAGTTATATGAAGCACCAAGCGTACATGTATGCAAGAATAAGGTTGCCAAGCCAACAGTATTTATCCCGGTATTCCCAGGAACTAACTGTGAGTACGATAGTGCCAAGGCATTTGAAAGAGCCGGTGCTGATACAATCGTTAAGGTATTCAAGAACCTTGACGCTGAGAGTATCAGAGAGTCTGTAGATGAATTTGAGAAGGCTATTAACCAGGCACAGATTATTATGTTCCCTGGTGGATTCTCAGCGTGATGAACCAGATGGTTCTGCCAAGTTCTTTGCGACAGCATTCCGTAATGCCAAGATGAAGGAAGCAGTTGAGAAGCTACTTAATGAGAGAGATGGTCTTGCACTTGGTATCTGTAATGGATTCCAGGCTCTTATAAAGCTTGGTCTTGTACCTAATGGTAAGATTACAGGACAGGATGCACAGTCACCTACACTTACATTTAATACAATTAACCGTCATATATCTAAGATGGTATATACTAAGGTTGTCAGCAATTTAAGCCCATGGCTTGCTAATGCTGAACTTGGCGGAGTATACTGCAACCCAGCTTCACATGGTGAAGGAAGATTTGTTGCTCCTAAGGAATGGCTTGATAAGCTCTTTGCTAACGGACAGGTTGCTACACAGTACTGTGACCTTGACGGTAATGTATCTATGGATGAAGAGTGGAATATCAATGGTTCATACATGGCTATTGAAGGTATCACAAGCCCAGACGGAAGATGCTTTGGTAAGATGGCACATTCTGAGAGACGCGGTGACAGTGTTGCTATTAATATATATGGTGAGCGGATATTAAGATATTCGAATCAGGTGTTAAGTACTTCAAGTAATGCATAGAATATGTCAGCATTGTGCCATTAGAATTGGAGGGGATATTATGGCAAGAGATAAAGTAAGCACAGATATATTATGGAAGGACAGGAAGAGAATTCTCTTCCTCGGACTTCCATGGTCATTTACAAGATACAGTGTATCTAAGGATAGATTCTTTATAAGTAAAGGATTTTTCAGCGTTAAAGATGATGAGGTAAGACTGTATCGTATTATGGATATTTCATTGGAGCGCTCATTCATGCAGAGACTTGTCGGAGTAGGAACTATTAAAGTATGCTCTGGAGACAAGACAATGGGTGACTTTGAGATTAAGAATATCAAGAGACCTAGGGCTACTAAGGAGCTATTATCAGATCTTGTGGAGAAGCAGAGAGATATCAAGAGAGTTGTCAATAGAGAGAATATGATTGACGGTCATGACCATTCAGATGGTCAAGCGGATATTGATGACCTTGACAATAATGATGACGATGCACCATTTGACAGATAATTTGTAAAAATGTATTGACAGCTATATAGAAAGATGATATTTTAATAGTTAGTTAAAGCTAACTGATGTAACGGGTATCCAGTTAGGATACCCGTTATTTTATAAATACGGGTTAGACAAAGCTAACAAGAGTAAGGTAAATGAAAGGATGAGAATATGAGCGTAGTTATTATTGGTGGAAATGAATGTATGGAACGCCAGTATCAGCAGATATGTAAGAAACACGGCTGCAAGGCGAAGTGTATTTGTTAAGGAAAAAGCGGATTTTCCAAGCAGATTGGAACACCCGATCTTATGATACTGTTTACTAATACGGTTTCTCATAAGATGGTTTTATCAGCTGTTACAGAGGCTAAGAAGAATGATGTAAATATAGTAAGAACACATTCAAGCAGTGCGGCATCGCTTACAAGTGTTTTAGAAACATATTTAAGCGAAAGCAGGGCATGCTGATAAAGAAGAGGATAAAGTGCAATATGGAAGTGGAAAGAAAAATGGTCTGTACAGATGTATTGGGAAGAATTGAGCGGGAAGTTATAAAGAGTGTTCTCCGACGCTTGCCGGATTAAAGACGGGCAACCTTTTAATTACAGATATGATAATATATCTGATTTTAGGAAAGAGCTTGCAAGTGTAAACAGAAAACTTAACGCCAAAGGTGTGTATGTTACATTTTTAAAGCGAAATGAAAAGAGTGCACTTTTATATGTGTTCAGACCTGACAGATTAGAGAAGGATTTGTCACAGCCAGCAGTACAAAATGTACTGAAAACATTTGGATATACAGATTATAAAATTGGAGCAAGCATCAAGCATCTTAAACAGAGAGTGGGGAGAACACATGCTTTCCACATGAAATAGGATTGTTCTTAAGTTACCCGGTGGAAGATGTAATCCAGTTTATAAGACAAAAGGGCTGTAATTACAAATGTTGTGGGGTATGGAAGGTGTATTGTGATGAGGCATTTAGCCAGAAGATGTTTGCACGTTACAGAAAATGCACAGAAGTATATTTAAGAGTCTTTGACCGAGGCAGAAGCATATCTGCATTAACGGTTTAAGCATATAAAAAGTAAAAAGGAGAGATTGGATAATGAGTAAAGTAGCAGTAGTTTATTGGAGCGGAACAGGTAATACAGAGACAATGGCTAACGCAGTTGCAGAAGCGTGCTAAAGGAGCCGGAGCAGAGGTTGATGTACTTGTGGCAAATGATTTTAATTCAGAAAAGGTTGCTGAATATGATGGAATCGCATTCGGATGCCCGGCAATGGGAGCAGAGAATCTCGAAGAATCAGAGTTTGAGCCAATGTTCACAGAGGTAGAAGGAAGTCTTAGCGGTAAGAAAATTGCACTTTTGGTTCATATGGATGGGGAAGCGGCGAATGGATGGCTGACTGGGAAGAAAGAAGTAAGGCTGCGGTGCTGTTCTTGCAACAGACAGCGTAATCTGTCAGGAAGCACCAGATGATGATGCTGTTGAAAACTGCAAAAACTTGGGGCAGCGTTAGCATAATTATTTATTGCCTGTAATATATTGAAAAGATTGCACATTTTGCCCCTGGTTGGTTATATCAATCAGGGGTTAAATTGTTCTAAAAAATATTATAAAAATATAACAAAAGTTGTTGACATCTAATGACCATTAGAATATACTAACCGAGGTGGTAATGAAAACATTATCAATATGCTAAAAAGAGGAGATGAGCTTATGCCATTAACTATGATTGATGAAGGAACTCCATACACAATCCAGCGGATTGGTGGAAAGGAAGAAATAAGACGTTTTCTTGAGAATCTTGGATTCGTTCCGGGAGCAGTAGTAACAGTTGTTTCTAAAGCTGGCGGTAATGTCATTGTTAACATTAAGGAATCAAGAGTTGCCATAGGAAAAGATATGGCTAATAAAATTATGGTATAAAGGACTGAATATGCCAGTTCTTATATAAAACTAAAATAAGAAGGAGATAAACTATGACTTTAAGAGATGTATCTGTAGGCCAGACTGTTAAAGTTACCAGGTTAAATGGTGATGGTCCGGTTAAGAGAAGAATTATGGATATGGGAATTACTAAGGGAGTTGAAGTCTATGTAAGAAAGGTAGCACCTTTGGGAGATCCTGTAGAGGTTACAGTAAGAGGCTATGAATTATCGCTTCGTAAAGCCGATGCCGAGATGATAGAGGTAGGCTGATTTTTTACATGCAGGTTAGCATAATCTAATTAATGTAAGAATTGTCAAATGTTTGTTAGCAAATGCATTAGCATTTATATAAAAGAAATGAGGTAGTCAAATGTCAATTAAAATTGCATTAAGGTAATCCAAACTGCGGTAAAACAACATTGTTTAATGCTTTGACCGGTTCTAATCAGTTCGTTGGTAACTGGCCAGGTGTTACAGTTGAGAAAAGGAAGGTAAATTAAAGGGACATAAAGATGTAACTATCATGGATTTACCAGGTATTTATTCACTTTCTCCTTATACTCTTGAGGAGGTAGTAGCAAGAAATTATCTTATTAACGAAAGACCTGATGCAATCATCAATATTGTTGATGGTACTAATATTGAAAGAAACCTTTATCTTTCAACACAGATTATGGAACTGGGTATTCCAGTTATTATGGCTGTTAACATGGTCGATATCATGGAAAAGAACGGAGATAAGGTTGACCTTGCCAAGTTAGGAAAGAACCTTGGATGTGAAGCTGTTGAGATTTCAGCTCTTAGGGAACTGGTATTAAGGAAGCAGCAGAGAAGGCTGTTAAGCTTGCAGAGAGCAAGAAGCTCAATACAATTGCTCACAAGTTTGATGATAAGGTTGAGGCAGCTATATCTGCAGTAGAAGATAAGCTTGGTCTTGATATTGTTGAAGAACAGAAGAGATTCTTTGCTATCAAGCTTCTTGAGAAGGATGATAAGATTAAAGTCCTTATGAAGAATGTTCCAGATGTTTCAGCTGAGATTGAGACTCTTGAGAAAGAATTTGATGATGATACAGAAAGTATTATCACTAATGAAAGATATACATATATATCTTCAATTATCAGTGGATGTTTTGCAAAGAAGTCTGAGAAGAAGCTTTCTACATCAGATAAGATTGATAGAATAGTTACTAACAGATTCTTAGCACTTCCAATATTTGCAGTTGTAATGTTCATCGTATACTATGTATCAGTTACAACAGTTGGTACATGGGCAACAGACTGGGCTAACGATGGTGTGTTCGGTGATGGCTGGCATCTCTTCGGAATTGGCACTTCAGCTTACGAAGAAGTAGCTGATGAGTATGGTGATTCAGATGCAATCATCGGGGCATATATCGACAGTCTTGGTGATAAAGGTGAAGAGTATGCAGATGCTATTGATACAGAAGCTGATGATTATGATTCAGATGCAGCAGTAGCAGCATTAAAGAAACTTGAAAACACAGTTCCAGCTAATCTTACATTAGATTATGATGTAGAAGATGAGGAAAATCTTAGTGTAACAACAGAGACAACAGATGCAGCTGGTGTTAAGGAAGCTATTGAACAGTGTATAGACAATGATGGTGCAGCTCCAGATCCTGCTAATTATGGTGTATGGGTTCCTGGTATCCCAGTGCTTCTTGAGTCAGGACTTGATGCAATTGGTTGTGTAGACTGGTTAAAGGGTCTTATCCTTGATGGTATTGTAGCCGGTGTTGGTGCAGTACTTGGCTTCGTTCCACAGATGCTTGTATTATTCATATTCCTTGCATTCCTTGAGTCTTGCGGTTATATGGCACGTATAGCATTCATTATGGATAGAATTTTCCGTAAGTTCGGTCTTTCAGGTAAGTCATTCATTCCAATGCTTATCGGTTCAGGTTGTGGTGTTCCTGGTATCATGGCTTCACGTACAATTGAGAACGACAGAGACCGTAAGATGACAATTATGACAACAACATTTATTCCTTGTGGAGCTAAGCTTCCATTCATAGCAATGGTTGCCGGAGCTATCTTTGATGGTGCTCCATGGGTTGCTCCATCAGCATACTTCCTTGGAATATTCTCAATTATCTGCTCAGGTATCATCTTAAAGAAGACAAAGTTATTCGTTGGAGATCCGGCACCATTCGTTATGGAGCTTCCAGCATACCATCTTCCAACAGTTGGTACAGTATTAAGAAGCATGTGGGAGCGTGGATGGTCATTCATCAAGAAGGCCGGAACAATCATCACACTTTCAACAATCATTATCTGGTTTACAACATACTTCGGATTTGTTGATGGAACATTTACAATGCTTGCAGATGATCAGATTGACTTCTCTATTCTTGGCAGAATTGGTAAGGCAATCGCATGGATATTTGCTCCTTTAGGATTTGGTAACTGGCAGGCAACTGTTGCTTCTATTACTGGTCTTGTTGCTAAGGAGAATATCGTTGGTACAATGGGTATCCTTTACTCAGCGGTGAGGGAACAGTATATGCTAACATGGCAGCTACATTTACAGTAGTAAGCGGATATGCATTCCTTGCATTTAATCTTCTCTGTGCTCCTTGCTTCGCAGCAATGGGTGCTATTAAGAGAGAGATGAACAACACTAAGTGGTTCTGGATTGCAATCGGATACCAGTGTGGATATGCTTACCTTGTAGGTCTTGTAATTAACCAGATTGCTGGTCTTATTACTGGCGACACAGCATTTAATGTATTCACGGTAATCGCAATTCTTATAATTGTTGGCTTCATTTATCTGTTATTCAGACCATATAAGGAAAGTAAGACATTAAAGGTTGATTCTAAGAAGCTTTTAAATGCAACAAAGTAATTAAATGATATATTATCGGAGGTGTAATTATGCTGGGAACAATTATAGTAGGAGTTATATTAGTGATTATAGTTGCGCTTATTGTACGCAGTATGGTACACGACAAGAAAAACGGTAAATCGTTCACATGTGGTGGCGACTGCGGTAAATGCAAAGGCCACTGCCATTAAAAGGAGGTAACGGGTGGTCAGAAATCCTGATAAAGACAAAGACATTATTATTTCTCGTCTCAAGCAGAGGGTTGCAGGATAACTAAACAGAGGCTTATGCTTCTTGATGTAATTCTTGAAGAGGACTGCTCAAGCTGTAAAGAGATTTATTACAAGGCAGTAAAAAGGATCCTAAGATTGGGGCTGCAACTGTATATAGAATGGTTAATACACTGGAAGAAATAGGTGCAATTAACCGTAAGAATATGTACAGGATAACTTGTGATGAGAATGATAATGGCGGTTATACTGTAAGATTAAACGATGATTCGTCAATTAATTTATCAGAAAGCAAATGGAGTAAAATTATTGAGTCAGGGCTAGAAGCCTGCGGATACATTAAGGATCAGAAGATAACAAGTGTAGTTGACAGGAAAAAGGCAGTTTCAGTTAAATAATATTTACTAATAAGGGAGAGGTGAAACTGTTTCATCTCTCCTTTGCTATATTGAGAAGATTTCTCAATAAGTAGATTTATGTAGAAATGTTACATAATGTGTAATATAATAACCGTCAAACTTAAGAAACATTTGTTGTCCAATATGGACAGAGAGGAGCACAGTATGAAAATTAATAACTTAAAGAAACCAGGACTTTTGCAGCGTGTATTATTTGGAACAGCTGGAATTAAGATTCTTACAAGCAAGGACGCAAAGAAGCTTTACACTAACTGTACAGCAGCAGTTTTAAGAGCTAAATCATGCATAATGAAGACAGCTACAACTGTTCAGGAAAACTGCGAGGATATATATGCTGATGCTAAGACAATCAATGAGACAAAGTATAACACAGAAGAAGTTGTACTTGATTCAGTAGATGAAGATGAGGAAGCGTAACAGAGTATGAAATTCATAATAAAGCATGATGTGCCCGGAAGAATCCGTGTTCACATGGATGCTTCTGCCATGACTTTACACAGGCAGATACCTTGCAGTATTATCTTAAGAATCTGCAGGGCGTCACGAATGCCAAAGTGTATGAGAGAACTGCTGATGCAGTTGTTGAGTACGGATGTTCAAGAAAGACTGTGATTGAAGCTATTGCTAAGTTCAGATACAGCAATGTAGAGGTTCCTGAAGATGTTCTTGCAACATCAGGAAGAGCAATCAATTCTCATTATACTGAAAAGCTGGCAGATCAGGTGTTGTGGAGAATGACTAAGAAATTGTTTATTCCGGCACCGGTATGTGCGGTATTAACAACGGTATCTTCAATGAAGTACATTTATAAAGGAATCAGGACACTGCTTGCAAGAAAACTTGAAGTGCCAGTTCTTGATGCAACTGCAATAGGAGTTTCTATCTTAAGAAGAGACTTTAATACAGCTGGTTCAGTAATGTTTCTTCTTGGTATAGGTGAGATAATAGAGGACTGGACACACAAGAAGTCGGTTGACGACCTTGCAAGAACGATGTCACTTAACGTTAATAAGGTCTGGTTAAAGACAGATGATGCAGAAGTACAGGTATCTGTGAAAGATGTTAAGGACGGAGATAATGTAATAATCCGGATGGGTAATGTAATCCCATTTGATGGAACTGTTATCAGTGGTGAGGCTATGGTTAATCAGGCTTCACTTACAGGAGAATCTGAGCCTGTAAGAAGAGGTGAGGGAACTTCTGTATTTGCAGGAACTGTAGTAGAAGAGGGCGAGATAGTATTCAGGGTTAAGCGTGCCGGAGGCTCAAGCAAATATGACAAGATTGTCAGGATGATTGAAGAATCTGAGAAGTTAAAATCAGGTCTTGAGTCAAAAGCAGAGCATCTTGCAGATAAGCTTGTACCTTATTCACTTGGCGGAACTGCACTTACATATCTGTTAACACGAAATACTACTAAGGCATTGTCAATACTTATGGTTGATTTCTCATGTGCATTGAAGCTTGCTATGCCTATTACGGTACTTGCAGCAATAAGACAGGCAAGTCAGGCGAGTGCAACAGTCAAGGGCGGTAAGTTCTTAGAGGCAATTGCTGAAGCGGATACTATCGTATTTGATAAGACAGGTACACTTACAAAGGCTAAGCCAACAGTAGCAGGGTATATTCATTTAACGGAATGCCGGAAGATGAGCTGTTAAGAATAGCTGCGTGTCTTGAGGAGCATTTTCCACATTCAATGGCTAAAGCTGTTGTTAATGAAGCTGGCAGAAGAAACCTTATGCACGAAGAGATGCATTCTAAGGTTGAATATATTGTTGCACATGGAATATCAACATTTATCAATACAAGCAAGGTTATCATAGGAAGCCATCACTTTGTATTTGAGGATGAGGCATGTGTAATTCCAGCAGAGCAGGAGTTATTTGACAGTCTTCCAGATGACTGCTCACATCTTTATATGGCAATTAACGGTCAGCTTGCAGCAGTTATATGCATAATTGATCCATTAAGAGAAGAAGCACCGAAGGTTATTGAAGGGCTTAAGAAGGCTGGAATATCAAAGGTTGTCATGATGACCGGAGACAGTGAAAGAACAGCCGCCTCTATTGCCAGAAAGGTTGAGTTACTGAATATTATTCAGAGGTTCTCCCAGAAGACAAGGCTAAGTTCGTAGAGAAAGAGCGGGCAGCCGGACGAAAGGTAATTATGATTGGTGATGGAATTAATGACTCACCAGCGCTTTCAGCAGCAGATGTAGGTATTGCCATAAGTGATGGTGCTGAGATTGCAAGAGAGATTGCAGATATCACTGTCGGCGCAGATGATCTTAACCAGATACTTATGCTTAAGAAATTAAGTGACAGTCTGATTAAGAAGATTAACAGAAATTACCGTGTGATTGTCGGATTCAATTCCGCACTTATTGCACTTGGTGTAACGGGCGTCATACAGCCTACAACTTCAGCACTTCTTCATAATACATCAACACTTGTTATAAGTCTTGAGAGTATGAAGAATCTGCCGGTATAAGATTATGAAACTAAAATTAAGTAAAAGGGAAATTGACAAAGCCGTACGGCTAATATTATACTATATTTATCAAAATAAAGCCGCTCGGCTTTATTTATGAGAGAATATGTATAATAGAGCCGTACGGCTTATTTTAATGCTGGAGTGATTATCATGAAAATAACTGATTCAGAAGAACTGGGAAATATAATCAGGAACAGGAGAAAAGAATTAAAGTATACGCGGCATTTTGTCGGAATATACTGGTCTTAGTGTAAGTTTTATATCAGATGTGGAAAGAGGTAAGCCGACTGTTGAGATTGGCAAGGTAATACAGTTAATTTCGATTCTTGGACTTGATATCAATATTGATGTAAGGGGAGATAATGAGAAATTTAGAGGTATATATTGAATGTAATGGAAATATGATTAATGTTGGCAGTATTACAGGGCATAATTCTGACGATGCTGTATTTTCATATTCAGAGGAATATATAGAAGATAAATCTTCAAGAGCAATATCAATCAGTTTACCGCTTGATGAAAGAAGCTTTTCACCAGAAAGAACACGATGCTTTTTTGAAAGTCTTTTACCAGAAGGATATACAAGAAGGTGTGTTGCGGGTTGGCTTCATGTTGATGAAAATGATTATATATCAGTTCTTTCAGAATTAGGAAGCGAGTGTCTGGGAGCAATAAGAATAGTAGAAGGTGATATGAATATAACAGAATCTTCTTACAGATTATTATCACATGAAGAATTGCTGGAATTTGCAAGAGAAGGTGCAACTAAGTCAGCGGAACTGGTTATTAAATCACATTTATCATTGGCTGGGGCATCAGGAAAGACCGGATTATATTATGACAGGAATAATAATGAATGGTATCAGCCAGCGGGACTGGCACCAAGTACACATATATTAAAGCAGAGCCATGTAAGGTTAAAAAAGATTGTTGCTAATGAACAGTTATGTTTGCTGACAGCAAGAAAACTAGGAATTAGGACACCAGATAGTTTTATTATTAATCTTAATGATAAAGAAGATGATTTTTTATTTGCAACTGAAAGATATGACAGAAAGATTTTAGATACATCCAAAGAATTAATGGGGAAGAAAGTTCCATTAAGACTTCATCAGGAGGATTTTGCACAGGCACTTGGAATTACAGCGTCACAAAAATACGAGAAAAACGGGAAAGATTATTTAGCAGATGCATTTGAACTAATAAAAATTATTCAAGCAATCCAATTGAAGATCAGATAAGGCTATGGGATTTATGTATATTTAATTATCTTATAGGTAATACAGATAATCATGTTAAAAATATTGCTCTTTTATATAGTGAGGATTTAAAAGGAATAAGATTAGCTCCAGCATATGATTTATTAAGTACTGTTATATATGACAGCAGCACAGAGAAAATGTCGCTTAACATAGATGGCGAATATGATATAAGGAATATAAATCAGAAGTCGTTTGAGAATGAGGCAAAGAAACTTGGTCTTGGAAAAGGAATAGCAACGCAGCATTTTTAAGTATGGTTGAAAAATTTGAGATGGCACTTGAACAATCAACATATGAACTTGAGGAGCGAGGGATATGGAGTTGCAGTCGATATACAGAAACAAATATTAAAAAGCGAGGAATTCACAACTTTAAATTGACTAATCCGTAATTTAATTATATCATAAATAACTAGGGACACTTTGTTTCACTAAAGTATAATGGGAGGAAGTTATATGTATTCATTTGATGAAGTATTAAACTATGATCCAGACCTTGCAAAGGCTATGGATGATGAACTTGGAAGACAGAGAAGCCACATCGAGCTTATCGCTTCTGAGAACCTTGTAAGTAAGGCAGTTATGGCTGCTATGGGAAGCCCTCTTACTAATAAGTATGCAGAAGGATATCCTGGAAAGAGATATTACGGTGGTTGTGAGTATGTCGATGTTGTTGAGACACTTGCAATTGAAAGAGCAAAGAAGCTTTTTGGTTGTGAATATGCAAATGTACAGCCACATTCAGGAGCACAGGCTAACTTAGCTGTATTTTTCGCACTTGTTAATCCTGGAGATACAGTTATGGGTATGAGCCTTGACTGTGGTGGACATTTATCACATGGTTCACCAGTTAATATTTCTGGAAAATACTTTAACATCGTTCCTTATGGTGTTACAGCAGACGGATTTATTGATTATGATGAAGTATTAAGAATTGCCAAGGAATGCAAGCCTAAGATGATTATTGCAGGAGCTTCTGCTTATGCAAGAACAATCGACTTCAAGAAGTTCAGAGAAATCTGTGATGAAGTTGGCGCATTACTTATGGTAGATATGGCACATATTGCAGGTCTTGTAGCCGGTGGTGCACACCCAAGCCCAATTCCATATGCAGATGTTACAACAACAACAACACATAAGACACTCCGTGGACCAAGAGGAGGTATGATTCTTGCTTCAGCAGAGGCATCAGAGAAGTTCAAGCTTAACAAGGCTGTATTCCCTGGAATCCAGGGCGGACCTCTTATGCATGTTATTGCTGGTAAGGCAGTGTGCTTAAAGGAAGCGCTTGACCCAAGCTTTAAGGTATATGCTGAAAATGTTGTTAAGAATGCATCAGCACTTGCTAACGGACTTATGAACAGAGGTTTTGATATCGTATCTGGTGGTACAGATAACCACCTTATGCTTGTTAACCTCTTAAGCAAGGGAAAGACTGGTAAGGAAGTTGAGAAGCTTTTGGATGCAGCTAACATTACATGTAACAAGAATACAATTCCTAATGACCCGGCTTCTCCATTCGTAACAAGCGGTATCAGACTTGGTACAGCAGCCGTTACAACAAGAGGCTTCAATGAGGCTGATATGGATGTTGTTGCAGAAGCAATTGCTATGCTTGTTGATGATGTAGATGCTAACCAGGCTAAGGCAATGGAGCTTGTTAAGGGACTTACAGATAAGTACCCACTTTATGAATAAAGATTTTTTCTTGAAAATTCCTTAACAATTAAAGAAAAAATGCATATTTTTATTATTGCAATTTCAGGCACTTGGTACTATAGTTAATGACGAAGTGCAAAGGGGCACGAAGGTGAAAGCTTTCGTGTCCTTTTTTGTATTCAGGAAATTAAGAAAGGTGCGTGGCGTTATGGGAAAGTTAGAAGGAAAAGTTGCAGTAATTACAGGAGCATCCAAAGGCATCGGTGAAGGAATCGCCAAAGTGTATGCAAAGTATGGTGCAAAATGTGTGCTTGCAGCAAGAGGACCTAAGGTACTTGAACTTGCAGAGCAGTTGAAAAGCGAAGGGTATGAGGCAACAGGTGTTCAGGTTGATGTATCTGATTACAAGAGTGTTGAAAGAATTGTTGAAGTTGCTGAGAAAACATATGGAAAGATTGATGTGCTTGTATGTAACGCAGGTGTATGCGTTCTTGAAGACTTTCTTGAAGATGACACATTTGAAAATAGAGACTTGCATCTTGATATTAATGTTAAAGGTGCATGGAATGTGGCAAAAGCAGTTATTCCAAGCATGATAGCAAATGGTGGTGGTGCAATCGTAGTTACAAGCTCTGTAACAGGAGATATGGTTGCTGATCCTGGAGAGGTTGCATATGCAACATCTAAGGCTGCGCTGGTAGGATTTACAAAGGCACTTGCAAGAGAATTTGCAGATAAGAATATAAGAGTTAATGCAATATGTCCGGGATATGTAAGGACACCGCTTGTTGAAGGAATGGCAAAGCAGTCAGACCCGGAGAATCCGGAGAGAGCAATACAGGCAATTACAGATGCAGTTCCTTTGAAGAGGCTGGCTGACCCTGAGGAGGTTGGAGAACTTGCAGCATTCCTTGGATGTTATGAATCAAGCTACATAACCGGAACACAGATAGTTATTGATGGCGGAAGCACATTGCCGGAAACAACATCTATGGGACAGTAATTAAATATAAGAAAAGTACAAAGGCGTACATGAATCGGAGAGATTTGTGTACGCCTTTTCTGATTGGAGGATAATGACATGGCATTTGAAAATGTTGATTTATTTGATGCGGTTGCAAATGCTTCACTTGAAAAATACGGATGGCAGGACAGATGTGAGGCGAAACTCATAGTGCTGTCGGAGAATGCAACCTATATGGTCAAGAACAAAGAAACAGGTGAAAAAGAGGGAGTGCTTAGAATAAGCAGACCGGGTTATCACACATTGGATGAGCTTAATTCAGAGATGAAGTGGTTAAGACAGATTAATGACTACACACCGCTTCTTGTAGCTAATCCTATAAAAGGGCTTGATGGTAAGAATATACAGGAGATTACAGGACCGGATGGAAATGTATATTTCTGCGTTATATGTGATTTTCTTCCGGGAGAAGCACCTGATGAGAATAACGAGGAGCAGATGGTAAAGCAGTTCAGATATCTCGGTGAGACAACAGCTTATCTTCACCGTCAGACAGAGATATGGAACGGAACAGACAAGCTTGACCGTATGGTATGGACTTACGACACGATAATAGGTGAACATGCTGCATGGGGTGACTGGAGAGCATTTCCAGAGATGACCCCAGAGGCAGAAAATATATTGTCAGAGGTTTCAAGAATTATTAAGAGAAGACTTGAAAGATATGGAACTAATGAGAATAATTTTGGACTCATACATGCAGATTTAAGATTAGCTAATCTGCTTATTGAGGGCGACCAGATTAAGGTTATTGATTTTGATGACTGCGGTTTTGGATGGCACTTACATGACCTTGCGTCAGCACTTAGTTTTATTGAGGACAAGCCAATTGTTCCAAAGCTTGTAAATGCATGGCTTGCAGGATATAAGAAGGTTCTTCCGTTCACTGATACGGATTTTGAAGAAATAGACACATTTATAATGATGAGAAGATTACAGCTTACAGCATGGCTTGCATCTCATCAGGAATCAGGTCCGGTAGCAGAATTAAGTGTTGGCTGGATGGACGGAACCATGGAATTAGCCGAAAGGTATCTTAGATTATTCGGCTAGGCACATAAGAAATCTTCGTGACAACAAATCATGAACAACAATAAGGGAGGAAGCTATTATGGGCGAAAAGAAAACAAATGCATTATCTAAATCAATGAAGCTGATTTATGTATATGCAATGGCAACGGGAGCAATATTTACATTTATGTGTTACTGGGATGGTATATTCATGTCATATACAGGTCCCGGAACATTCTTGGCATTTGCACTTATGACACTGGCAGTACTGCCGACAGCATTTGTGTATGCTGAATTCTCGACAATGTTACCAAGTACAGGTTCGTGTCTGGTATTCAATACGGTAGGTATTAACAAGCATGCAGGTTTCTGGTCAGCGTGGCTTATCATGTGTGCATGGATAGCCGTTCCTGCAGCAGTGTACTTGGAATTATCGAATGGTTAAATCATCAGTTTGGTCTGGGACTTACAGGCGGCAAGGCAGTTATTGTCGGTTCATTAGTACTGTGCTTCTGGTGTGTACTCAGTCTTTATAAAAATGTTGTAGCAGGCAAGGTTCAGTCATTCATGCTTATGGCGTATCGCGGTATTCTTATATGTTCATTACTTTTCCTGTTCAGCGGACACTGGAGCATTGCTAATTTCGCAGATTTCTTTACAAGCAGCAATGAAAAGCAGTGGGGGTAACTTTGCAACCGGTATTGCATGGGTTGTCGGTTGTTCATTTATGATAACACCATATTTCGGATTTGAGACAGTACCGGCAATGGTTGAGGAGGGCGACTTCCCAATTAAGGACCAGAAGAAAGCTATTCTTGGTTCAGTTATAACATGTGGTGCTATATATACAATTTTCTACTTCTGTCTTGCGTGCAATGCCTTGGGCAGAGCTTACTAATGGCGGTGACTGCCACCCATTCATCACATTTGAAGCATTACAGTACTGCTTCGGTGATAAGATTGCATGGTTTGTTCTTATAATGGGTATTGTCGGAGTTGTATTCCCAATTGGTACATCAGTACTTGGTTTCTGGTATTCAGGTGTCCGTATGATATACGCTATGGGTCGTCAGAATTTCCTTCCAAAGCAGTTCTCATACACTAATAAGTACAACCAGCCAACACTTCCTAACATACTTATTCTTGTTGTAAGTATTGATTCATTGCAATGCAGAGTATTACAGCATTCTTTGACCTTATGGCATTCGCGTGTGCATTGTGTTATGTGATTACTTCAATATCTTCACTGGTGCTTTTAAAGAAGCATCCTGAATGGGAGAGACCATACAAATGTGCAACAGGACTTAAGATAGCCTCTCTTATAATTATGGCAATTATCGCATTCTTCTGTACTATCGGTATCGGAAAGGCAACATGGTTGGGATTTGCAGGATATATGGGTGTAGGTCTTATCCTATGGCTGTATATGATTCTTATTAAGTGGAAGCATGAAAAGGTATGGATGAAGACACCTGATGGTGATAAGGAATATTAAAATGTGAAGAAAAGAGGTTATGGATTATGAAAGAATTAGAGATAGTTATAAAGCCTGAGAAGCTGGAGAATCTTAAAAGGATTCTTGACAGTGAGGGTGCTAGAGGTGTAATGATTACAACAATATTTGGCTACGGTCACCAGAAGCGGCGCAGTCAGGTATATACAAGAGATGAAACACCGGGTATCAATCTTTTACCTAAATTAAGTGTAAGAACTGTCGTAAAAGACGAGATAGTCGAGGGCATAATTAATAAGGTATTGGAAGAACTTAATACTAACAGTTTTGGTGATGGTAAGATATTCATCAAGGATATTGAGGGAGCAGTCAAGATAAGAACCTGTGAAACCGGTAATGACGCTCTGTGATAAAGCTTTCTTACTTCCCTAATCTTTTAGAGGCAGCCGTCCTGTTTGATCAACAGGACGGCTGCCGTTTTCTTGTGTGCCGTATGTTATGTTTTTATGGTGTCGGATTGGATGTTAGAACGGAGAGAAGGCATGTTGAAGTCCAAAATGGGAGTTGGAGAGTGTCGGATTGGACATTAGAGCGGAGAGGACACATGAGAAAGTCCAAAATGAAAGTCGTAGCGTATCAGATTGGACGATAGAGCGGAGTGAAGGCAAGAAGAAGTCCAAAAGGAAGTCGAGGAATGAAGAATTGGATGTTAAGGCAGAGAAATGACATGAAATGGTCCAAAAGATGTATGAACCCCACAAAATATGAATAGAATATACATGTCTATATCATAAAGGGAGGACATGACAGATAATGAAGAAGTGGTTTAAAGTGACGATTGTACTAATGATGACTATGGCTTTGCTTGCGGGGTTATAGCCAGCCTTAGAATGGAGAACACATTTGCAGAGGAAAATGGCAGTTCAGAGGGCGTTACTGTGGTTATCCGGGAAGAGTACGACAAAAAAGCTGGCAGTACCATTATTATTTTGACTATACAATACCTGAGGATTATGACGAAGATACCATTAAAATTGACCTTGTAGGTGACCTTATGAAGTATTACGAGTCTGAAACTTATGTGCCTGGGGATGGAGAAAATTTCTATGTTAATATAATTAATCTGTCTAAAAATGAGTATGTGTACAGCAATGGTTCCATGAAGATTACGGATGGCAATTATGTTGATGAGAAGGATGCTGATATGGCATACACATATGATAATACAGAAGCAGAATATATTAAGGGTGCGTACACATCATTAAGCAATCGTCCGATTGCGGTAAAGAGTACAGTGTGGAGGACAAGCAACTCTGCGTTAAAGGAATTGCTTGACACAACAAGTAATGCTGCTAAATATTATTCTAATGAATCAGTTACAAGTGCATTGATTAATGCAGGCTATGAGAACGGACTTGACGACCTTGACGAGTATTATGTTGATTATATGAATAAAAAATACGACAAAACATGTGCAAAATTAGAAGATTTCAGCGTTATAGAGATTTGCAATGCAATATTTAATGGTTATACAGTTAATGTCAAGGAAGCAAATAAAAATGTTGCAGCCCTTGGATACAATATGTTTTATAATAATCTTCTGATGTTCACGCTTGATGATGCAACAGTTAGCAATGATGACTGTGTAGCTGGAAAATTCTCTTTGGGAAGCTGGATGCGAGATGAAAATAGCGTTGATTCATATATGAATAAAAAGACTGGTACGCTTGAAGTTGGAATGAAGGAAGCAAGAAATATTCTTAATGCACATCTTCATATAAGTGGACCGTATACAACGAATCCATATCAGGCAACATCATGGGGATGGAATTCACATTCACACTTGATAAAGTCCAGCCACCGACAGAAGAGCCGACAACTCAGGAGCCACAGACAGAAGAGCCGACGACACAGGAGCCGACAACGCAGAACCAACAACACAAAACCAACACAGCCATCGACAGAGCAGCCGACAACTATGAGTTCTACATCAAGCATAGCACAGAGTAGTGATGCGGAAAGCAGTGTTACAGAACGCGTTGCAGAGGTTGCTGCTGATGAAGAAATTGTAAGAACAGGAGATAGCGAAAGCGGTAATGTATGTTTCAATAATTGCTGCAGCAACACTTATTTCTGTGATAGTTATTATTGCTGACAGAAAGAGAAAAATTTCTGAAAAGTAAAATTTGGAAGTGAAAATATCAGTCATAGGTGATATAATCTACGATAGTTTAAATGAAAAGGAATTAGATATTATGAGACATTTTTCGAGAACAGAATTAAAGGCAGCTATTAATATGCTTAAGGAGTTTACTTCTAAGGGCAATTTTGCAGTTCTTATGTATATGGGGATACTGATAAGCTTGAAGTATCACAGACTCTTAATTCGGATATGAGCTGCTTTTTATTATATGGAAGCATCCAGCCACTCGCATTTTTCTTTGCAGAAAATATTCCTATGACTGCGGGTGAGTTAGAAGAGATTATTAACAAACAGTCAGCAGTGTATGAAGAAGAGATGGACAATTACAGAAATGCACTAAAGGAAAGCGGTGCAGATAATGGACTGTTTATTACTAAATATGAAAGTATGATTCATACATTTATTGCATATGATCCTGATCAGAGTGGTGACAGAGACTGTTATGCACCATTTATTGAGGGCTCATTCAATGTTGAACCAGGTAAGGGACAGTTTGTTAATGAAGTTATGAGACTTGAAGTGTATGATGATGAATATGAGGATGACTGTGTAATCCAGAAGAAGCATTTTGTATATCTTCCATCAGTGAAATTCATGGGAGCATTCAATATGCGAATGATGATGAGTATGGTTGATGCACAGTATAACTAACATTTTACAATTCTTAAATTTATATAATATGTTTGAATCCCGGACTTCTGTATAGTATATTAGAAATATCTTTAAAGAGTGGAGGGGTTGTATGAACAAAGGACATTTTAAAGACAGTCAGGTTGTTAAGGGAATTACGATAGGTGCAGTGCTAATTGTAATATATCTTGCCCTTAACAATGTGACTGGAATTCTTGATTCTATATCATATCTTGCAGGACTTGTAATGCCATTTATAATTGGCGCAGTCATCGCATTTGTATTCAATGTACCTATGAAAGCAATTGAAAAAGGACTTAACAGGCTGTTTGACAAGCGTTGTAAGAAGAAGCATCCCAGACTTATAAGAGTGCTTGCTTATATGCTAACACTGATTTTGATACTGGCTATTATTGCAGGTGTACTTTTGTGGTTGTGCCTGAACTGGTAAACACAATAGCTGACCTTATAGGGGTGCCAACAGCAGTTAATAATCTTATCAACTGGCTGCGAGGTCAAGCTGTCTGCATATCCTGAGTATGAGGAAAAGTTAAGCAGCATATCAATCAACTGGGATTCTGTTCTTTCAAATGTTATGAATTTCCTTTCAATAGGAACTAAAGGAATTATCAATGGAGGAATTGGTGCAATAAGCGGATTTTTCTCAGGAGTCGCTAATTTCTTTATTGGATTTGTCTTTTCTGTGTATGTGCTGTTTCAGAAAGAGAGGCTTACAGCGCAATGTAAGAAGCTTATGTATGTGTGCTTGCCTGAGAGCAGGGCAGATAAAATCATTGAAGTGTTAAGACTTACCAACACTACATTCTCTAATTTTCTGTCAGGACAGTGTCTTGAAGCATGTATTCTTGGAACGATGTTTGTTATTACATTGTCTATATTGAGAATGCCTTATGCGCTTCTTATAGGAATTATTATTGCGGTTACTGCACTTATTCCGATTGTTGGTGCATTTATTGGCTGTATAGTCGGTGTGATTCTTATAATGATGACAAGCCCGTTAAAGGCACTTATATTCGTGGGAGTATTCCTTATATTACAGCAGATTGAAGGAAATCTTATATATCCTCATGTTGTCGGAAGTTCAGTTGGACTGCCGGGAATATGGGTGCTTGTTGCTGTTACAATCGGTGGCAATCTGTTTGGTATAATGGGTATGCTTACATTTATTCCAATCAGCTCAGTGTGTTATGCGCTGCTTCGGACATATGTCAACAGGAAAGTGGAAGAGAAGGAGATTGATAAGGGAAAGTTTAGGGGTGATGCCCTTCCGAAATGGAAGTCAGGCGGCTGAGCAGCGGTTTGAAAACGAGCTGCACAGCCGCCTGACTTCATTCTCACGGAAGATTTGTGTGGGAAAGATTGGCGTGGAGTGTAATTTGCGGTGGAGCTGTGGTTGCGGATTGGACGCTGGAGTGGTGAAGAGGCATGTGGAAGTCCAAATTGAGTGAGAAAGTGTGGAGGATTGGACCTTACAAGCAAAAGAATGAGGTAAAAGGTCCAGAATTGTTGTGAAATCTGGAAAGATTGGACTTTTGCTGAATAAGCTGCTTTTAGTGTCCAATCCGCCTTGTAGTCAATGAGTTATTGGACATTAGCATATGAGAAAGCAGAGAAAAAGTCCAATCATCCAGATTATCATGATATATAATTAATCTGGACAACATGATACCTATAGGTAGTCGAATATTTGAATGTCTTATAGGTCGAAAACACATGAGACTATAATGATAGTTAATAAATTAACCTATAAGTGGTGGATTTTTTATGAATTGATAGGAAATCATAATGGATTATAGCAACATCCCCGACATGATTAATAACCATGCCGGGGATGCTGCTTTTATATTCTTTAGTTACTTATTGTTCTTCTTCTCGTTCTCAAGCTTCTTCATAGCTCTTACCTTAAGTGAAAGACCGAAGAGGTTGATGAATCCGTCAGCATCATGATGATCATACATATCACCTGTCTTGAATGATGCAATTGACTCATTGTAAAGTGAATATGGAGATGTTGTTCCAGCCTTGATGATGTTACCCTTGTAAAGTCTGAACTTAACTTCACCTGTTACATATTCCTGAGTCTTCTCAACGAATGCCTGAAGTGCTTCACGAAGAGGTGTCTCCCACTTGCCTTCGTAAACAACCTGTGCAAACTTGTTTCCAACATCCATCTTGAATGTTGTTGTATCTCTGTCGAGAACTAATTCCTCAAGCTGCTGATGAGCTTCGTAAAGAATTGTTCCACCAGGAGTCTCATATACACCACGGGACTTCATACCAACAACACGGTTCTCAACGATATCAATGATACCGATACCATGCTTAGCACCAAGTCTGTTAAGCTCTCTGATAATATCAGAAACTTTCATAGCCTTGCCATTAACTGACTTTGGAACACCTTTTTCAAATGTCATAGTAACATATTCTGGTTCATCCGGAGCTTCTCAGGAGTGCATCCAAGAACTAATAAATGCTTGTAGTTAGGCTCGTTAGCTGGATCTTCAAGCTCAAGACCTTCATGGCTGATATGCCAGATGTTACGGTCACGGCTGTAGCTGCAGTCTGTGCTGAATGGAAGATGAATACCATGCTGTCTGCAGTATTCAATCTCATCCTCACGAGACTGAAGCTTCCAGTTAGAATCTCCAAGGAGCGATAATCTTGATATCTGGAGCTAAAGCCTTGATTGTAAGTTCGAATCTAATCTGGTCATTACCCTTACCAGTAGCACCGTGGCAGATAGCAACAGCACCTTCCTTACGGGCAATCTCAACAAGTCTTTTAGCGATAAGAGGTCTTGCCATTGAAGTACCAAGTAAATATTTATTTTCATAAACAGCGTGTGCCTGAACACATGGAACGATGTAGTTGTCGCAGAACTCATCAGTGATATCTTCTATATATAACTTGGCAGCACCATGAGAGAGCTCTCTGCTCAAGTCCGTCCAACTCCTCTTCCTGACCACAGTCTGCACATACGCAGACAACATCATAGTTGTATGTTTCCTTTAACCAAGGGATGATGGCAGTTGTGTCAAGTCCGCCAGAATAAGCAAGAATAACTTTTTCTTTCATTATATATTCCTCCGTATATTATTAAGTTTACATAGTAAAACACATATGCTATGCACCGCAGATTATAATAAACTACTTTATTTAAAAATGCAACAACAAATTATGCATATTATACATTGATATACAACAAAATGTATAAATATAAATTTTCTTTAAAATATCCTTTACATAAGAAAAAAGTTGCTATAATGTAGGTTATCAATTTACATTTTGCGTTATTTTATGCATAAATGTTGAATATATGCATTTTGCTTCGCAAAACAAGGAGGAGTTATGATTAAAGTAGGCATTATCGGTGCGACAGGTTACGCAGGTAACGAGCTTGTCAGATTATTATTAGGACATAAGGATGCAGAGATTGTATGGCTCGGTTCGAGAAGTTACATAGATCAGAATTATTCAGATGTATATAGAAACATGTTTAAGCTTGTAGATGCAAAATGTATGGACGACAATATGGAGCAGCTTGCTAACGAGGTTGATGTTATATTTACAGCAACACCACAGGGCTTATGTGCGTCACTTGTTAATGACGAAATTCTTTCAAAGACTAAGATTATTGATCTGAGTGCTGATTTCAGACTTAAGGATGTTAATGTATATGAACAGTGGTATAAGCTTGAGCATAAAGCACCACAGTATATTGATGAAGCTGTTTATGGTTTATGTGAGATTAACAGAGACAAGGTAAGCAAAGATACAAGAATTATTGCTAATCCGGGCTGTTATACAACAACATCAATTCTTACACTTTACCCAATGGTTAAGAAGGAATAATCAATCCGGATACAATTATAATTGATGCCAAGAGTGGAACTTCAGGTGCGGACGTGGAGCTAAGGTTGCCAACCTTTTCTGCGAAGTTAATGAGAGCATGAAGGCTTATGGTGTCGGAACTCACAGACATACACCTGAGATTGAGGAACAGTTAGGTTATGCATGTGGAAGAGATGATTTAAAGCTTATCTTCACACCACATTTGGTTCCAATGAACAGAGGAATTCTTGTAACAGCATATGCCAACCTTGCCAAAGATGTTACATACGAAGATGTCAAGGCAGCATATGACAAGTACTATGATAAGGAATATTTCGTAAGAGTACTTCCTAAAGATGTATGCCCTGAAACACGCTGGGTTGAGGGAAGCAATTTTGTTGATATAGGATTTAAGATTGAGCCAAGAACCAACAGACTTATTATGATGGGAGCGTTAGATAATCTTGTTAAGGGTGCAGGTCAGGCAGTACAGAATATGAACGCTTCTCTTCGGACTTCCAGAGAATGAGGGATTACAGCTTGCACCAATGTTTCCATAATAAATGTACAATAGGAGGATGTTATGAATATAATTAAAGGCGGTGTTACAGCAGCTAAAGGATTCAAGGCTGCCGGATGTGAAGCACAGATTAAATATAAGAACGGAAAGAAAGATATGGCACTTGTATACAGTGAGAAGCCATGTGTTACAGCAGGAACATTTACAACTAACAAAGTATTTGCAGCTCCTGTTAAATGGGACAGAAACATTGTATATAATGAAGACTTTGCACAGGCTGTAGTTGTAAACAGCGGTGTTGCCAACGCATGTACAGGCGTTGAAGGAGATAACGCATGTGCAGAAGAAGCAAAGGCAGTTGCAAAGGTTCTTAATGTACCGGAGAATGCAGTACTTATCGGTTCAACAGGTGTTATCGGAATGCAGCTTCCTGTTGACAGAATATGTGCAGGAATTGAAAAGCTTGCTCCAATGCTTGATGATTCATTAGAAGCAGGAACACAGGCAGCAGAGGCAATTATGACTACAGATACAAGAAGCAAGCGGTTGCTGTAGAAGTAGAAGTTGCGGTACTAAGGTAACAATCGGTGGTATGTGCAAGGGCGGAATGATTCATCCTAACATGGCAACAATGCTCTGCTACATAACAACAGACTGTGATATCGACAAGGCACTTCTTCAGAAGATGACAAGTGCAATTGTTGATGATTCATTTAACATGATATCAGTTGATGGAGATACATCAACTAATGATACAGCTCTTGTTCTTGCTAATGGAATGGCTGGCAATAAGAAGATTACAGAAGAGGGTGCTGATTATAATGCTTTCTATGAAGGCTTAAGCTATGTATTTACAGAGCTTTCCAAGATGATTGCGGTGACGGCAGAAGGCTGCACATGTCTTTTCGAGGTTCAGGTAAAGGGTGCAACAACTAAGGCAGAAGCCAAGACACTCGCTAAGTCAATTGTTACATCAAGTCTTACTAAGGCAGCAATATTCGGACATGACGCTAACTGGGGAAGAATTCTCTGTGCAATGGGATATTCTGGTGCTGACTTTGACCCTGAAAAGGTTGATATATTCTTTAAGAGTGAAGCGGTGAGCTTCAGATTGTTAAAGATGGAACTGCTACAGATTACAGCGAGGAGAAAGCAACGGAAATACTTTCACAGAATCCTGTAATTGCTATTGCGGATGTTAAGGGGCGATGCAAGTGCTACAGCATGGGGCTGTGACCTTACATTTGATTATGTCAAGATAAATGCTGATTACAGAAGCTAATCTGACACAGCATTTTAAAGCAAATAGATATCTGAATAAATATGAAATGGAGATTATTATGAGCGCAAAAGATATGACAGAGGAACTTATGAAGCGCACAGGTGCTTGTTGAGGCACTTCCTTATATCCAGAAATTTAACAGAAAGATAATTGTAGTTAAGTACGGCGGAAGTGCCATGGTAGATGAAGAACTTAAGAGAAAAGTTGTTCAGGACGTAGTTCTTCTTAAACTTGTTGGTTTTAAGCCAATCATCGTTCACGGCGGTGGCAAGGAAATCAGCAAATGGGTTGAAAAGTCAGGCATGACACCTGAATTCAAGAATGGTTTAAGAGTTACAGACGAGCCAACAATGGAGATTGCCGAGATGGTTCTTAACAAGGTTAATAAGAGTCTTGTTTCAATGATTGAGCAGCTTGGTGTCAAGGCATGCGGTATCAGTGGTAAGGATGGCGGCATGTTAAAGGTTGAGAAGAAGTATTCTAAGGGTGAGGATATAGGATATGTTGGTGAAGTGACAGATGTTGACACAACACTTATTGAATCCTTGCTTAAGGACGATTTCCTCCCAGTAATATGCCCTATCGGATATGATGATGATTTTCATGCATACAATATTAATGCAGATGACGCAGCATGTGCAATTGCAAGAGCTGTCAATGCTGAGAAGCTTGCATTCTTAACAGATATCGAAGTGTATATAAGGATTTTGACGATAAGGATTCACTTATATCTGAACTTTCTACTTCAGAGGCGAGAACACTTTTAGAGAGCGGAACAATCGGTGGAGGTATGCTTCCTAAGCTTAATAACTGTATAGATGCTATTGAGCATGGTGTATCAAGAGTACATATTCTTGATGGAAGAATTCCACACTGCCTTCTTCTTGAAATATTTACTAACAAGGGTGTTGGTACAGCTATTCTTTCAGATGATGCAGAAAAATTCTTTGATTCAGATAAATAATTGCGAACCGTAAGCTTTGAGGTTATAATATTATATTAGCTCATGTGAAAATGTGTGCTCATAAGAATAGGAAAGTGAGAGTAATCATGAATACACAGCAGATTATAGAAACAGCAGAAGAGAAGCTGATTCATACATACAACCGTTACCAGATAGTACTTGATAAGGGTGACGGAGTAAGACTTTACGATACAGATGGTAAAGAATATCTTGATTTTGGAGCGTATAGCAGTATTTGCACTTGGTTATAACAATAAAGAATATAATGATGCATTAAAGGCACAGATTGATAAGCTTATACACACATCTAATTATTTCTACAATGAACCGGCTGTAGAGGCTGCAACAGCACTTACAAAGGCTTCAGGAATGGACAGAGTATTCTTTACTAACAGTGGTACAGAGGCTATTGAAGGTGCAGTTAAGCTTGCAAAGAAATATTATTATGTCAAGAACGGAAAGGCTGATGCAGAGATTATTGCAATGCAGCATTCATTCCATGGAAGAAGTATGGGAGCACTTGCAGTAACTGGTAATAAGCATTATCAGGAAGCATTTGGACCTATGATACCGGGAATTAAGTTTGCACAGTATAACGACCTTGACAGTGTAAAGGAACTTGTTAATGACAAAACTTGTGCTATAATATTTGAGACAGTACAGGGTGAAGCGCGGAATTTATCCTGCTACTAAAGAATTTATTGAAGCGTGTAAGAAAGTTATGTGATGAGAAGGGAATCTTCTTATACTTGATGAGATTCAGTGCGGAATGGGAAGAACAGGAAGTATGTTTGCATTCCAGCAGTATGGCGTTAAGCCTGATATCCTTACAGTTGCCAAGGCTCTTGGCTGTGGAGTTCCTGTAGGTGCATTTGCAGCGACAGAGGAAGTTGCGAAGGCATTAGTTCCAGGAGACCATGGAACAACATACGGTGGTAATCCACTTGCATGCAGCAGCAACCAAGGTGTTCGAACTTTTGAGAAGCAGCATGTATTAGATAATGTCAAGGAAGTATCTGCTTACTTTGAAGAAAAGCTTGATGAGCTTGTTGAGACAATAGATGTTGTTGTCGAGAGACGAGGAATGGGACTTATGCAGGACTTGAGTTATCAGTTAATCCTAAGGACGTAATTGCCAAAGCACTTGATAACGGACTTATTCTTTTCTCAGCAGAACTAATGTTATAAGATTTGTTCCACCACTTGTAATCACTAAGGCAGATGTAGATGAATGCATAGCTAAGCTTAAGAAATCCTTCTAGAATCAGGAGTTTACTTTATGAAATTAAGAAGATTTATCAGTATGATGCTGATTGTTACCATGCTGACAGTCTTTGCGCTGTGGTAATAAAGATGACAGGACACAGGCTGCGAGGACTCTTAATCTTGATGGACCTATAACAGTTAATGTATGGTTTAATAACAGTGATTATGAGCCTTATCTTGAATTTGTTGCCAAGCAGTTTAAGGGCTAATGAACTTGTTACCATCAATCCTGTATATGTCGAAGCAGATTCATATATAAATTATATATATGATGAATCTGTTCGCAATGATAATGCATGTGATTTGTATTTTCTGACATCTGAAGAGATAGAGAAAGCATATCTTATGGGGCTTATGTCCGAAAATGATATGTATCCTCAGGTGTACAATGAGGATGTGTTTGGAAAGGCTGCAATGACAGCCTGTTCATATAATGGCAAATTATATGGATATCCGGTATCATTTAATACATCATTTCTTGTATATAATAAGAAGTATGCTGAACCTGTAGAAACAATTGATCAGATTAGACAGATTAGTGATAATTATCAGGTGACTGATGAGAATCAGGATGTATCAATGGTATTTCAATGGGCACCAGGTTCAATGTTTCTTAATTATCCGGCTTGTGGGAAATATATTAATATAGGCGGCAATAATTCTGAGGACAGTTCTTCGGTTTCTGTAGATGGAGATTCTATAAAGAAAGCACTTAAAAATATGCTGAGTTAAACAGTGCATTTGGAACAGACAGAAATAATACAAGTCTTGAGACATGTGTGGATTTGTTTTCAACAGGAAATCTGTTATATACAATTCTTGATGCAGACAGTATATCTAAGATTGATTTATCAGAAATAGATTATGGCATATGTAAATATCCTTCAATGGGGAATGATGTTGAATCAAAAGCAATGTCAGTTACTACTATGGCTGTTGTTAATCCATACACTAAGAATGTAGATGCATCGAAGGCTGTAGCAAGAGCTATTTCTTATGATTATGCAGACTATATGGAGAGTACTGCTAAAAAAGCTGTGCAAGAGCTGATATTAAGGTTAAGAGAAATGTAGAAAACTATAAAGCAATGCATGATATTTATTCAGACTCTGTGGTCAAAGCTAAATATATTGGTGTTGGTGAAGTGTATATGAGATATGAAATTATGCTTCATCAGGTATATGACGGTACAAATGTCGATGAAGCATATAATTCATTTGCAGCATGCATAGACAGAATGGCAAAACAGACGGAAGCTTCTTCAGTCAATTCAGGAAACAGTTCTTCAAAATAATGTATAATATTCCTGCTATTAACTTATAATTATTCTATAGAAAACTTATGGAGGTTATAAGCTGATGGCGTTTTTTAATTGCAATAATATCAGGTGCACTTATGAGTTTACAGGGGCGTTTAATACAAATGTTACAAAAGCAAGCAGTGTATGGGTTACAGCAATGTTTGTGCAGTTGACAGCACTGGCGACTTGTGCGATTATGTGGGTAATTGACGGAAGACCTGATATCATGAAGCTGTTTAAGGTTGATAATAAGGTTACACTTCTTGGAGGTGTGATAGGTGCATTTATAACATTTACAGTTATTAAAAGCATAAGTGGTCTTGGAATTGCTAAAGCGGAGGTTACGATTGTAGTTGCGCAGATAATTGTTTCGTATCTGCTGGGACTTTTCGGGTTGTTTGGAAGTGAGAAGACTACATTTTCATGGATTAAGCTCGTGTCGCTTCTTATTACGGTTGCGGAGTATGTATGTTTTATTTTCTTGGTAATCCGTCAACGGATTAATATATTATGAATAATTATGATAAATGTCAGAAAAATCTGGCGAGGAAGGAACAGAATGGAAGATTTATTCAGCGTATGCGGAAAGATACGATTAAGAAAAGGTGAAGGAAGAACCTTAAAGCAGGCGGTGCCTGGGTATATGATAACGAAATTGAATGGATGTCTGACGGAATAATTGACGGACATCTTGTTGAGGTGCTTGATTTTGATGATTATTTCATGGGAATCGGATTTATTAACAGAAAATCCAAGATTACAGTAAGAATGCTTGCAAGACACACTGATGTTGTTGATGAGGCATTTATTGAGGGAGAGTAAGGGCTGCGGTTGAGTACAGATTTGACACAGTAGATACCTCTGCCTGCCGTCTTATATTTGGAGAGGCAGATTTTCTGCCGGGGCTTGTTATAGATAAGTACTCAGATGTGCTTGTTGTGGAATCACTTGCTTTAGGAATTGACAGATTTAAGTCACTTATTGTTGGAAAAGTGAAGAAAATCCTTCATGAAAAAGGCATTGATATCCGTGGAGTATATGAAAGAAGTGATGCCAAAGTCCGTACTCTTGAAGGGATGGAGAGAGTAAAGGGCTTTATTGGTGATGAATTTGACACTAATGTTGAGATAGTTGAGAATGGTGTCCACTACATGATAGATGTTGTGAATGGACAGAAAACCGGGTTCTTTCTTGATCAGAAGTACAACAGACTTGCAATGCAGAAGCTGTGCAAGGACAAGAGGGTATTAGACTGTTTTACCCATATGGGTACATTTGCATTAAATGCGAATTGCGGTGCTAAGGAAGTTACTGGACTTGATATATCAGAATATGCTGTTGAACAGGCGAGAGCCAATGCCAAGCTTAACGGACTTGAGGATACAGTACATTTTAAATGTGCAAATGTATTGGATGAGCTTCCAAAGCTTAACGAAGCGGTGAAATATGATGTTGTAATACTTGACCCGCCGGCATTTACCAAATCGAGGGAAGCTACAAAGAACGCAATCAAGGGCTACAGGGAAATCAATATGGAAGGGACTTAAGCTTGTCAAAGACGGCGGCTATCTTGCAAGCTGTTCATGCTCACACTTCATGACTCAGGAGCTTCTTACCAAGACTATTAAGGAAGCTGCTAAGGCTGTACATAAAAGACTCCGTCAGGTCGAGTTCAGGACACAGTCACCTGACCACCCAATACTGTGGGAGGCGAGAGCTATTATCTGAAATTCTTTATCTTTCAGGTTGTTGATGAAAAATGATACAGGCATTAATTTAAACTATCCAGGACCGTTAATCTGAGTCTTTTATAATCTTTTATGATGTTTTGTTATAATTAATTATATGTATCCGCAAACTATTCCGAGTATTGCGGATAAGCATATAATTAAAATTGGATTTAATTTTTGAATGCTAAAACTACGGATATCAGAAATATAATTAATGTTGTATAAAACAAATATCAGTAAAACAGTAGTATTAAACCCATCTGGTATGAAAACGGTTGAACTCATCGAAATTACAGCAGAACCAATCAAACCAACTACAGCGGTTTTAATCCTGACATACATCCCTTTATGACTATACTTTTTGAAATTGAATAAAACATTTTGCAACAATAAGAATGATAATAAAGGATGGGAGTATCACTCGAGAGTTGCACAAAAGAACCGAAAATACCGCCAACCTCTGCCCCTACATATGTTGCTATATTTACAGCAAATGGTCCGGGTGTACTTTCACTAACTGCTATAAAATCAATCAGTGATTGTGAATCTATCCAATTATGAGCAATAACTTCATCCTGAATCAATGGTAACATAGCATAACCACCGCCAAAGGTAAATGCACCGATTTTAAGAAAATATAAAAAGCTCAAGATAAATCATTAACATTTTCTCCTTGATATGACAATAGATGTTACTAAACCTAATATTGCACAGCTGATAATTACAATAAGCACATTTACATTAAGTAAGGCAGTAAAACAAAAGAACATGCCATAATTATATAGGAAATAACATTCTTAGGACATTGAATATACATTGACCAGAGAGCTTTGATAATCAGACCAAGTACACCAGCTCTGATACCATTAAAGGCATATTGTATGATTTTTATGCTTTGAAATTCTTTAAGTACAAAAGATATAATAAGAATAATCAGGTAGGATGGTATCACAACTCCAAGTGTTGCAAATAGTGCACCCCAAAACCACAGATACGAAAGCCAACAAAAGTAGCCGCATTAATTGCAATTGGTCCGGGAGTTGACTCGGAGATAGCCACTATTTCAAGAATATCATTATCAGTAATCCAATGCTTCTTCTCAACAATTTCTTTTGAATCAGTGGTAACATAGCATAACCGCCTCCAAAAGTAAAAGCACCTATTTTTATGAAAGTTAAAAAGAGCTGTATAGCTTTTGGGAATTTAGTATTCATCGTAAGTCTCCTTCTGTGTGTTGGTGATTGGCATGGAATCTTTCATCTTGTCAAGCAGTTCATAAGGAACGAATAAATGTCCCATGCCGGTTCCAAGCTGGATATGTGGTTTATTCTTACCATGATAATCAGAACCGCCGGATATCAGCAGATTTCTTTCAGAAGCAATCCGTCTGATTGATAATTCATCACCCATCTTGTAGGTTGAATATATGGCTTCAATTCCATCAAGTCCGGCAGAGCACATATGGTCAAGCAATTTGTTCATCTGGGCATTCCCAAGATGATATAGAACTGGGTGAGCTAAGATTGCAATACCGCCGGCTTGGTGAATACGTTCAATAGCTTCTGCGGTCAACTTTGGCTCTTGGCACAAAACAAGGCTTTCCCTGACCTAAATATCTGTCAAATGCTTCATTCCTATCGCCAACAGCTCCAATTGCAACCAGCCTGTCTGCAAAATGAGCTCTTGTAATCACAGCGTCTCCATAGGTCTTAATCATATCTTCATATGTAATATTAATTCCTATATTCTGGAATCGTTCACATACCGCTTATTTCTTTCATCTCTTGAGCTTAACTGCTTATTAAGGAATGAATTGAACTCATTGTCGTTATAATCTATAAAAAGCCCAACAACATGTATCTCAGTATTATCAAAATTAGTACTTATCTCAACTCGGGAATAACTTCAAGCTTGTGACCGTTGTTATTAACATTTTCACATGCTAAAAGAGCTTCCTTGACTCCCTGGTAGTGTCGTGGTCGGTAAGTGCAAATGCAGCGAGTCCCTTATCGACTGCCTTATCAACCAGAACAGCAGGAGAATCAGTTCCGTCAGAGCATGTGGAATGAACATGTAAATCTATTTGTTTCATAGTAAGCTCCTCTTATAAAATATAAATATATTCTACCATACTCAGACAGCTTATTAAAGTGTAAAACATTTGTCAAAGTGTTTAAAAATGTTGTAAGAGACGGCATTGTGCGATAAAATAACAGTATATTTTTGGAGGAGGTTTACTGATGGAAAGACAGTTAGTACCAGGCGGATTTTATAAGCATTTTAAGAATAAGCTTTACCAGGTAAAGTGTGTTGCATATCATTCAGAAACCAAAGAGAAAATGGTGGTATATCAGGCTATGTATGGTGAATATGCTGTGTATGTAAGACCATATGATATGTTCATGAGCGAAGTGGACCATGTGAAATATCCGGATGTAGCACAAAAGTATAGATTTGAGCGGTAGATCCGTTGACGATGGGAGATATCTGACAATTTACAGGCAGTAAGAGTTAATTCAGACAATAGAATTGATGAAGCATACACATTAAAAGAGGACAGTGTGGATAACTCACTGGCCCAGCCAGAGCAGCAGGTTGCGGGGACAGCGTCCTGGATAAGTTTTAGATGCGAGAGGATATGAGGAAAAGCTTGATGTCCTTATAAGATACAAGAGCAGATTCACAAATCCAATGATAGATATTATGGCTGAATCACTGGAGATAGTTGTTCCGGAAGGTGAACTTTCTGGAAGAATTGATTCTTTAAGAAAGGTTTTACAGGCACATACAAAGTATGAAGGAAGCCATTTAAGACCGTAATAATTCGCACAGATTCTGCATAAGAATATGTGGATTATATAAATATATTACAATTATCTGACAATTTTACAAAAATTTACAATTGACGAAAAATGTGAATAACTATGTGGATATTGTGGAAAAGTTCAGGGATAAAGGAGAAATTATGAGAATAGTAGTTTTAGCGGTGGAACAAGTACAGAAAGAGATGTTTCATTAGTCACAGGATACAGAGTATGCGAGAGTCTTAGAAGAAACGGACATGAAGCAAATATGCTTGATATCTTCTTAGGTGTTGATGACAGTGAGGTTAAGACATTTTTACAGAAAAGAATGATTTGGGAGAACTGTCTGACAATTTAAAGAAGAAAACAGCGGACATTCCGGCAGAGGTTAAGAGAAGAACAGAGGCAAGAGAAAGCTTTTTCGGACGTAATGTATTAGAATTGTGTAAAGAAGCAGATATGGTATTTATGGGACTTCATGGAAGCAATGGTGAAGATGGTAAGGTCCAGGCTACATTTGATCTGCTTGGAATCAGATATACAGGTACAGATTATTTAAGCAGTGCTATATCAATGAGCAAGGAACTTGCAAAAAGGTTCTTGTACCAGAGGGAATTCCTATGCCTAAGGGTGTTACATTACATAAAGGACATAAGATTGAGTATGTTCCATTCCCATGTGTTGTTAAGCCTTGTTGTGGTGGTTCAAGCGTTGGTGTTTCGATAGCACATAACGAGAAAGAGTTTGAAGATGCACTTGATGAAGCATTTTCTTATGAAGATACTGTACTTGTTGAAGAGTTTGTTGACGGAAGAGAATTCTCAGTTGCGGTGCTTGATGGAAAGGCACTTCCAGTAATTGAGATTGAGCCTCTTGAGGCTTCTACGATTACAAGAATAAGTACAAGGCTGGCTCTACTAAGGAGACATGCCCGCCAATATTCCGGAAGATATTGCAAGCCAGATGCAGTTCTGGGCAGAAAAATGCTGCCAGGCAGCAGCGTAACAACATACGCAAGAGTTGATGAACTTCTTGATAAGAATAATAATATATTCTGTCTTGAGATTAATACACTTCCAGGAATGACTGACACAAGCCTTATTCCTCAGGAGGCAGCAGTAGGTATATCGTATGATGAACTTACAGAGAAGATTATCGAGATATCTCTTGCAAAGTATGAATAGAAGAAATGTAAATGTATAATAATGCATTTTATAAAACGAGGTTAGTTATGTTATGATTAAGGAACTTGTTAAGAAAAACAGATCATACAGAAGATTTTATCAGGAAAAGAAGCTGACAAAGCAGCAGCTTATGGAGCTTGTTGAGACTGCAAGACTTACTCCATCAGCAGCTAACAGACAGCCATTTAAGTATAGAATTGTGTGTGATGAGGAAGAGAATGAGAAAGTTTTCAGACTATTAGGATTTGCCGGATATTTAAAGGACTGGGATGGTCCATCTGAAGGTGAGAAGCCAACAGGATATATTGTTATAACCTGTCCTGAGAATATCAATGATGAAGTTGATGCGGGAATTGTCGGACAGACAATGCTTCTTGCAGCTACAGAAGCCGGATTTGGCGGATGCTTTTTGGCAATGTTAAAAGAGATGAGTTAAAGGCACAGCTAAATATACCGTCTGAATTAAAGATTGTGTATGTCATCGCATTTGGCTATCCTAAAGAAGAAGTGGTGCTTGAGGATATTCCTGCGGATGGAGATATCAAGTATTACAGAGATGAGAATCAGGTACATCATGTGCCTAAGAAAAGAATTGAGGATATTGTGTTATGAAGGGAATGACCTTAAGAGCCATGACACAAGCTGTTAACGGCATATATCATGGCAATGGAGAAGATTATGATAAAGAGATTACTGCCATTACGATTGACAGCAGAAAGGTAGCTGAAGGCGGGCTTTTATTGCCATTAAAGGTGAGAGAAGTGATGGACATGATTTCATAGGACAATGCTTTGAGAAGGGCGCTGCATGTGTTATTTCTGAAAAGGAGCTGCCAGATGAAGAACATTCATATATTCAGGTTGAATCAAGTCTTCAGGCACTAAAGGATCTTGCACTTCTTTACAGAAATAATCTGGATGTCAAGGTTGTAGGAATCACAGGAAGTGTTGGCAAAACAAGTACCAAGGAAACAATAAGCTCTGTTTTATCTGAAAAGTACAGGGTATTAAAGACACTTGGTAATTTCAATAATGAGATTGGGCTTCCACTTACTGTTTTCAGACTGACAGAAGATGATGAAGTTGCTGTTCTTGAGATGGGAATCAGTGATTTTGGCGAGATGGACAGATTATCTAAGATTGCACAGCCAGACATATGTGTTATCACTAATATTGGCCTTTGCCACCTTGAGAATCTTGGAACAAGAGATGGTATACTTAAGGCTAAAACAGAGATATTTAATCATATGAATCCGGATGGGATTGTTATTCTTAACGGAGATGACGACAAATTATCAACAATCAGCCAGGTACACGGCAAGCGTCCTCTTGTGTTCGGAATAAGCAACAAAGACGGGGTATATGCAGATAATATAAAGAGTCTTGGACTTGATGGAACTAGCTTTACAATTCATGGCCTTGATACAGCAGATAAATATTCAACGTTTGACATGACAGTACCGGTACCCGGACATCATATGGTATATAATGCGATGGCTGCTGCACTTGTTGGTTCTGTGCTTGGTCTTTCATCTCTTGAAATTGAGCGTGGTGTAAGAAATTTAAAGACAATTGCAGGAAGAAACAATATTATTAAGGAAAATGGCTTCACAATAATTGATGACTGCTACAATGCCAATCCGGTTTCAATGAAAGCATCTCTTGATGTTCTTGACACTGCTATTGGAAGAAAAGTTGCTATTCTTGGAAGTATGTTTGAGCTTGGTGAGAACGAGAAACAGATGCATTACGATGTTGGGATGTATCTTGAACTAAGGATATTGATGTACTTATAACAGCAGTGACCTTGCTGCACAGATTGCGGGGAACAAGAGCATATATTGATACTAATTACAATGCGCATGGTTGTGAAGTACATGATTTTGAAACAAGAGATGATATGTTAAAAAGTATTGGACATATTCTGAAAACAGGTGATAATATACTTATAAAGGCTTCTCATGGAATGGAATTTTCCAAAGTTGTAGAGGCTGTTAAAACAATTAATACATAAAGGAGAATTATGAGCGGTAGTAAGAAGAATAGGGATAATTGCGGTATTTGTACTTGTTATAGGGCATTTGCCGGATGTGGAAAGAAAGAGTCAGTTGTTGGAACATGGGAAGGTGATGATTATGCATATACCTTCAATGCTGATGGAACAGGAACCCAGCAGATTGGCGGTATCAATGTTAATATTTCATCATATCAGGCAAAGGATGGAAAATTAAGTATAACTGTTACATATCTTGGAACAGATGATACAACAGAATTTACATACACTTTAAAAAGATGTGCTGACACTGACAAATGGAGATGACACAATCATACTTAACAAGAAATAATATTTATTAAAAGGACTTTTGTACATTGAATATAGTACAAAAGTCTTTTAAAATTAAATATATTTTATATCTTTACAAATGATATTTATTGTGATATTATGCATAATATAAAAGCGCTTTTTTAATAAATTAAATGTAGAGGAGAATAAGTATATGCATGATATTATCGAACATTATGGGAAAGTGGTGATAGCACTTGCGGGAGTGCTTGCAGCGGTATTGCTTACAGCTGCGGTTGTAACTATTGTAACTGACAGAACTAAAGGTGCTGTCAGTGATATATCATATAAGGAACATATATATGATGCTATAGATGCAAGTAAATCACAGTAAAACAGGATAGGAGAATGTATGGAGAAAGAACAGCTTCAGCAACTGATAGAAAACAATAAGGATGATCTTTTTTCTGAGATTAAAGAGGAAATATCGGATGAATCTGTTACTGATATTGAGTGGGATGGATATAATCTATGGATAACCCAGTTGGGAAGAGGCTGTTATATTGCTATGAAAGAATTAAGTGACAGATATATGGACAATCTGTCAATAAGACTTGCTAATATAATGGGTGTGCCTTTTAACAGGGTACACCCGATATTGGAGGCCAATACCGAAATTTTAAGAATATCAATATGGCATGAATCAAGATGTGGAAAGAAAAGTATGGCTATAAGAAAGATTCCAGGAAAGCTTCGTTTCGGACATGTTGATTTAATTCAATCTGACTATGCACCAGAGAGCATTATCACATTACTTGAGAATTGCGTAACTGCACATCTGTCAACAGTTATAGGTGGGCAGCCACATGCAGGAAAGACAGAACTTCTCAAGTATCTTGCAACATATATTCCGGCAGAAGAGAAGGTTGGAGTATATGAAGATAATCAGGAAATTCATTACCGGCAGATTAATCCGCACAGCAAATGTGTTGAGTTTTTTGTCGATTCTAAAATATCTTATCAGGATATTATTAAAGCGGGACTGAGACATAATATAGACTGGGTTTTGTTATCAGAATCAAGAGGACCGGAGGTTATGGAGCTGCTTAACAGCCTGTCTACAGGTGCATATTGTATGACAACAATGCATCTGGATGATATAAGGGATATGCCAGACAGAATGTATTCAATGCTTGGAAAGGGAGAATCCTCAGAAAGATTTATTAACAGTATATATAAATACATAGATCTTGTTGTACTGGTGGATTGTGACAGATTTGAAAAAAGAAAAATAAGGCAGGTTGGTTTTCTTAGTAGAAATCATGGTAATAACAGCTGCACTGTTGTATTTGAAGATGGGGAGTTTAAGGATGTTGATATTCCAGAAGACATTAAAGAAAAATTCATAAGATTTGGAATAGACAATCCGTATGTATGGAGGCATGATTGAAAAGATTATTAAAATATTTATCAGTTAATCAGGTTATGAAAGACATAGCTGATGTTAATGGTGTAATGTCAGTAAGAAGATTTATTATCACAACAATAATGGCAGGTAGTGCAGTATTTGGAGCGTGTATGTTGTACCGGATTAATTACATATTGTCATTGCTTGTCATGGTTATGGCATTACTTTTGATACCAGGACTTGTAAGAGGGTATTTTAAGGAACGATATGACGCTGCAAGATTTTCTGATGTTGATATATATCTTCATCAGATTTCATATTCATTTACCAGAACACCTAAGATTAATATGGCATTAAGGGATGTCTATGAAATAAGCAGTGGTAATCTGAAGGAATGCATAGGAAAGGCGTTAGAAGAACTTCAATATGGAATGGGAGACAGAGTATATAATGATGCCCTGAAGATAATTGAAGAAGAATATGATTGCGCAAGAATAAGAACGCTGCATAAGTTTATTATAAGTGTTGAAGAAAAGGGCGGAAGATATGCAGGCGCTATGGATGTACTTCTTGAAGATTTTGACAGATGGGTTAATAATGTGTACAGATATCAGGAGGAAATCCGTAAGATAAAGAGAGACATATCTGTTGGTATAATTATAAGCATGGTACTTGCGATGCTGACAACAATAATGTGTAATATGCTTAATATGTTTTCAGATAAAACGGTTAGTATTACTGATTCTGTTGCATATCAGAGTGCAGCAGTGGTTTTTGTAATATTATGCATGTCGTTTTTTACATACACAAGGAAGCATTACAGGTTTGACTGGCTTGGTAAAAGCAGAACAGATAAACAGATAATGTATGATTATAATATTGTGTTTAAGTCAGATGTGTGGAGGCTGACAATTAAACTTCTGCCAGTCTGGCTGATATTAATAATTGCTATGGCAATGTTGTTTATATTTGATATGAAACTGCCTGCAGTATGTATGCTGGCAATAATTATTGTTCTTGTGAGCACGCCTTTTTTACAGAAAAAAGGTGCCCAAAGAAGAGTGAAAAATGATTTATATCTTGGATTTACAGAATGGTTAAGAGAACTGTCTGTTAATCTTGAGAACAAGCCTTTATTGTCTGCTGTAGAGGATACTTATGACTGCTGTCCGGTTATAATGAAAGAACCATTGGAGAAGTTTATTTGTGACATTGAGAATAATCCGTCAGATGTAATGCCGTATTATGGCTTCTTGGGGGAATTTGGTGTGATAGATATTCAGGCTGCAGTGAGGATGCTTTATTCAATTGGAGAGCTTGAACAGGATAGCATGAGTGCAACAATTAATGCAATTGTAAGAAGAAATTACGAATTGTCAGACAAAGCAGAGCTTACCAGATATATGGATAGTACAAGCATGATGAGATTTTCAGAATATATTCCGACATTTTTTGTTGCATTAAAGATGGCTGTGGATATGATGCTGGTTGTTACCATGTATCTTTAGGATACGGCAATAATAGTCAGGAACAGGAGGAGATGTATGGAAAATATTATTGAAGAATATGCTGGTATTGTTATGGCTGTAATAATTGTATATGCAATGATATTGATATTCATGACTGTCCTTATGGGGGTAATGAAAGTATGAAAGAAATTATTGAACAGTATGCAGATGTGTGTGTCGGGGGGTTGATGGTAATATTTACTACAATGATGCTTGGTTACGCATTTGGCATATATAAAGATATACTGCTGGAAATTATAAAAGCTTGTCTTGGATAGGGGGATTATGAAAGAAATTATTGAAGCGTCAGTTTATCTTATATTGTTTGCTTTTATATGTATGTTCAGCATAGATTTTATAAGGATTAACAGGGATGTGTCTGATGCAGGTGAAGTAAGCCAGTACATTGAGAATTATATAGAAGCATGCTGTGGGGATGGATTAGCGGAGAAGCTTACTGAAGAACAAAGAGCTTCTAAGCTGGCTTTGTTAAAAACTTCTGTGGAATCTAACGGTGCTTTGCTTGATTTTGGAGACAGGATGAAAACTGGAGATTATGAGTATATTGAGTACACATTTTCTTATAAGCTGAAAGCGGCTATGTTTGCATATTCATCATGGCATCAATATAAAGGACTGGCAAGATACTGTGTAACAGAATAATCACAGATATTTATTATATGGAATGGAGGCCGTGTTTGAGAGGAGTTGTTACATGTAGCGGATTTATAGTGGTTTTTGCTATCATCATAATTACACATGCTGTTATAACAGGAAATAACATAAGAAGAGAAGAAGTTAATCAGAGCCTTGATTCAGCAATGGATTATGCATTTGACCGGATGGGAGATGTGTATGCAGATGTTAATTATACTGTGTATACAGATAAGAGAAAGCAGGAAATATTAACACAGTTGATGAACGAATTCTGCAGGGTTCTTTGCAAAAGAATAGCGTCTGATGGCAGAATTCAGGTTGCGCTTATATATGCTGATATGGATAAAGGCTTGTTTCAGATTGGAGTGACAGAAGAATATGAATATCCATTTGGTGGAAGAACAGGAAAATGTTACTATGAAAAAACGTATTCCTTTAATTGACAAATGATTTCTTATATCATAGAATATTCTGGTGTGCCTGAAAAGGAGCGTACTAGAATGATATGATAAGGAGACTATTATGGAACTTCAGATTTTACACTGGTTTGAATCATTACATAATCCTGTAACAGATCCGGTTATGTATGCTATAACCTGTCTTGGAAATGCTGGAATATTCTGGATTTTATTATGTGCGGCGTTCTTATTTATACCGGTATTTAAGAAAGACAGAAAGTTAGGACTTAGTATGGCAATTGGACTAATTCTGTCACTTATTATGTGTAACGGAATTATGAAGAATCTGTCAGCAAGAATAAGACCATTCAATGCAGATCCGACATTTGAGAATCTTTATGGAATCTTTAATGGCATTAAGGACTGGTCTTTTCCATCAGGACATACATCAGCTTCTTTTGCAGCGGCATTAGCTATTATATTGTGGGACAGAAAGAAAGGAATTCCTGCAGTTATACTTGCAGCTCTGATTGCAGTTTCAAGATTATATCTTACAGTTCATTATCCGACAGATGTACTTGCGAGTCTGTTACTTGGATCACTGTATGGAGTAATAGGTTATTTTGTTACTAAGCTTATTATGAACAGATCAGAGAAAGCAAGAAAGGTGTTTTCAGGAGAAGAACCTTATAGGAAGCTTTTTGCCAAAGCATAATAAATATGTAACTATGTGACTGTTTTTAAGAAAGGACGATTGTATATCATGATGGATGTGGTATTTGATACTATCATTGATAGTGTTAAACTGTTGCCGTTTCTTTTTCTGACTTATCTTGCTATGGAGTATCTTGAACATAAGACAAGTGCCAGGACGAAGAAGTTTGTCAAGGATTCTGGCAAGGCTGGGCCTGTTATAGGAGCTTTACTTGGAGCTGTTCCACAGTGTGGTTTTTCTACAGCGGCATCTAACCTGTATGCAGGTAAAGTAATTACTATGGGAACGCTTATTGCCATCTTTATGTCTACTTCAGACGAGATGATACCAGTATTTTTATCAGAACAGGTAGATGTATTAGTGCTTGTCAAGCTTATACTCATTAAGGTTTTTATAGGTCTTATAATGGGTGTTGTAATTGATCTGATAGTGAGAAGAAGCAAGAAAAGTTATAATATGGTAGAAAAGATTGGACATGTATGTGATCATGACCACTGTGGCTGTGAGACAAGCATATTTAAGTCAGCGTTAAGACATACAATAACTATATTTGCATTTATTGTTGTTATATCTTTTGCACTTAATACTTTAATTCACTTTGTTGGTGAAGAGACTTTGGGAAATCTTATACTTAATAAGCCTGTCATTGGACCGTTGATAGCGGGAATTATAGGTCTTATTCCTAACTGTGCATCATCAGTAGTATTAACACAGCTTTATATTGAAGGCGTACTTGGACTTGGCTCTCTTATGGCAGGACTGCTTGCCGGTTCGGGAGTAGGTATTCTTGTGCTGTTCAGAGAGAACGATGATATGAAGGATAATTTTAGAATTCTTGCGATTCTTTATGTGAGTGGTGTAGCATGGGGAATTATAATTGATGCATTATCAAAGATTATATTGTAAGATTGGCAATTTAACATATTAATATTAATCTCCGGTTATTGGGAGTGTATCTTTCAGGATACATTTTTGATAATCGGAGATTTTTTTATTGAATTAGAAATAAAACAGTGATAGAATAACTTTTAGAAAGATGCTTTATAAAAGTTTGACATGAGTTGAAAAAGGAGGTAGTGTTTTTGCAGAGTGTATTGGATGCTGGCTTTAAGAAATATGGCAGAGTTATTGCTGATATTGATACCAGTGAAATAGTGAAACTTATGGATTCGTATGATATGCCTGAAGATGTTGTATATATTGCAGGTGATGAAAAGCTTGAAAATACACAGATTCATAAGGTAATGGAAGAGAGTATATATGGAGGATGTCCTGTACAGACAGGGTATTGTAATGGACATAACCAGAAACTTAATGCACTGGAATATCACAGAAGTTCAGAAGTTAATATTGCGGCAACAGATATGATTCTGCTGCTTGGCAGCAGAGAAGATGTGGAAAACGATTTTACATATGATACATCTAAGGTTGAAGGATTCTTTGTGCCTGAGGGAACAGCTATTGAGGTGTATGCAACAACTCTTCATTATGCACCATGCGGTGTGGACGGACAGGGTTTTAAGTGTGTAGTTGTACTTCCAAAGGGGACTAATCTTGATGTAGTTAATACTCATGCAACGGCAGAAGACAAGCTGCTTGCGGCATCTAATAAATGGCTGATAGCCCATGAAGATGCTCATATAGATGGAGCATTTAACGGCTTAAGGGGAGAGAATATAACAGTATAGGTTAAAGGAGATAAGTTATGAATAATACACCAGTTATGAAAATCGGTATTGTTGCAGTTTCAAGAGACTGCTTTCCAGAATCACTTTCAGTTACAAGAAGACAGAATCTTGTAAAGGCATATGAAGCAAAGTATGGCAAGGGGGATATCTATGAATGTCCGGTATGTATCGTTGAGAGTGAGATACATATGATGCAGGCACTTGAGGATATTAAGGATGCAGGATGTAATGCACTCTGTGTATATCTTGGTAATTTCGGACCTGAGATTGCTGAGACAATGCTTGCAAAAAATTTCAACGGACCTAAGATGTTCATTGCGGCAGCAGAGGAGACATCAGCTAATGGAGGTCTTGTTCAGGGACGAGGCGATGCTTATTGTGGAATGCTTAACGCAAGCTATAATCTTAAGCTTCGTGGAGTTAAAGCATATATTCCAGAGTATCCTGTTGGAACAGCAGAAGAATGTGCAGATATGATTCATGAATTCATACCTGTAGCAAAGGCGGTATACGCATTAAGCAATCTTAAGATTATCAGCTTTGGTCCAAGACCTAACAATTTCCTTGCATGTAATGCACCAATCGCAGGTTTATATAATCTTGGTGTTGAGATTGAGGAAAATTCAGAGCTTGATTTATTCGAGAGCTTTAATAAGCATGCAGGAGATGAAAGAATTCCTGATGTTGTAAGGGATATGGAAAAAGAGCTTGGTACAGGAAATAAAAAGCCTGAAATCTTAAGCAGACTCGCACAGTATGAGCTTACATTAACTGACTGGGTTGAATCACATAAGGGCTCAAGAAAATATGTTGCAGTAGCAGGTAAATGCTGGCCGGCATTCCAGACACAGTTCGGATGTGTTCCTTGTTATGTCAACTCAAGACTTACTTCAAGAGGAATACCTGTATCATGCGAGGTTGATATATATGGTGCATTGAGTGAATTTATCGGAGAAGTTGTAAGTGACGATATTGTTACACTTCTTGATATTAATAATACAGTTCCGGCAGATATCTACAATGAGGATATCGCAGGCAGATATGCTTATACACAGAAGGATACATTTATGGGATTCCATTGTGGCAACACTGCATCAAGCAAATTGTCATTCTGCGAGATGAGAAACCAGATGATTATGGCACGTTCACTTCCTGAAGAAGTTACTAATGGTACACTTGAAGGGGATATCGTTCCGGGAGATATCACATTTTTCAGACTCCAGAATTCATCAGATAACAAGCTTTCCGCTTACATAGCACAGGGTGAAGTTCTTCCGGTAAGAACACGTTCATTTGGTGCAATAGGTATATTTGCTATTCCAGAGATGGGAAGATTCTACAGACATGTGCTTATTGAAGGCAATTTTCCACATCATGGTGCAGTTGCATTCGGGCATTTTGGAAAGACACTTTTTGATGTGTTTAAGTATATCGGTGTTGAGGATGTGTCATTCAACCAGCCTAAGGGCATGCTTTACAAGAGCGAGAACCCATTTGCATAAACAGGTGCGGTTATAGATATATGATTGTGGAAAGGAGTCTGGCATGAATTATATAGGAATTGACCTTGGAACTTCGTCGGTCAAGATTGTTCTTATGGACACAGCAGGACATATTATTGCAAATGTTTCAAAGAGTTATCAGATTGATTACCCTAAGACTGGCTGGTCAGAGCAGAATCCATATGACTGGTATGATGCCTGTATAGAAGGCATGAAGGAGCTGCTTGACGGACAGGATGAATCAACCGTTGGCGGTATCAGCTTTGGCGGACAGATGCATGGTCTTGTTATTCTTGATAAGAATGATGAGGTTATAAGACCGGCTATTTTATGGAATGATGGAAGAACAACGAAGCAGTGTGAGTACCTGAATGAAGTGATAGGCAGGGATAAGTTATCAGAATATACAGCAAATATTGCATTTGCAGGTTTCACAGCACCTAAGATATTGTGGGTGAAGGAGAATGAACCGGATAATTTTGCTAAGATAGACAAGATAATGCTTCCAAAAGATTATATTGCGTATCGTCTTACAGGTGTGCATTGTACAGATGTTTCAGATGCTTCGGGCATGCTGCTGTTTGATGTGAAGAATAGGCGTTGGTCGCGCCAGATGCTTGATATATGTGGCGTGACAGAAGCACAGATGCCACGCATCTTTGAAAGCAGTGAGTGCGTTGGCACTGTAAAGAAGGATATTGCTGATGAGCTTGGAATAGGATATGAAGTAATTGTTGCAGCCGGTGCAGGTGATAATGCAGCTGCTGCAGTAGGCACTGGTACTGTCGGTGACGGACATTGTAATGTTTCTTTGGGAACAAGCGGTACAATATTCATTTCAAGCAAGGAATTCGGAGTGGATTCCAATAATGCACTTCATTCTTTCGCACATGCGGATGGGAAATATCATCTTATGGGCTGTATATTAAGTGCAGCTTCAGCTAATGGATGGTGGATGGACAAGATACTCGGAACTAATGATTACACAGGCGAACAGTCGCAGATAACAGATGATGACCTTGGCAATAACAATGTGTATTTCCTTCCATATCTGATGGGTGAGAGATCACCGCATAATGACGAATTTGCAAGAGGCACATTTACAGGAATGACAATGGATACAGAGCGTAAGGATATGACACAGGCAGTTCTGGAAGGCGTTGCATTTGCAATAAGGGACTGCTTCGAGGTTGCTAAGAGTCTCGGTATTAAGGTGGAGTCAACCCGTATGTGCGGTGGTGGCGCTAAGTCAGAACTGTGGTGTAAGATTATGGCTAATGTACTTGGAATTCCTGTGGAACTGTTAGAGTCAGAGGAAGGTCCTGCTATGGGTGCGGCAATGCTTGCCATGGTTGCAGCCGGGGAGTATAATTGCGTTGAAGATGTGTCTAATGCTCTCGTTAAAGTACGAAAGACAATAAGACCAGACGAGAAGATAATAGAAAGATACGAGGATAAGTACAATAAGTTCAGATGTATCTATCCTGCAATGAAGAATGTATTCAGAACAATTAATGAGTGATTAACAAGGAGAATTTTATTATGAAGTTTTTTATTGATACTGCAAATGTTGAGGATATCCGTAAGGCTAATGACATGGGAGTTATCTGTGGAGTAACCACTAATCCATCCCTTATCGCCAAAGAAGGAAGAGATTTCAAGGAAGTTATCAAGGAGATTACTTCAATTGTTGACGGACCTATAAGCGGCGAGGTTAAGGCTACTACTGAGGATGCAGAAGGAATGATCAAAGAGGGAAGAGAGATTGCAGCAATCCACCCTAACATGGTTGTTAAGATTCCTATGACAGTTGAAGGACTTAAGGCTACTAAGGTGTTATCATCTGAGGGAATAAAGGTTAATGTTACATTAATATTCTCAGCTAATCAGGCGCTTTTAGCTGCAAGAGCAGGTGCTGCATATGTGTCCCCTTTCCTTGGAAGACTTGATGATATATCACAGCCGGGTATTAATCTTATTCAGGATATTGCAGATATATTTGCTAACTATGATCTTAAGACAGAGATTATCTGTGCAAGTGTAAGAAATCCAATACATATTACAGACTGCGCACTTGCAGGAGCTGATATTGCAACAGTACCATATAAGGTAATTGAGCAGATGGTTCATCATCCACTTACAGATGCAGGAATTGAGAAGTTCAAGAAAGATTATATTGCTGTATTTGGCGAATAATGTAACTGACACACAAGTTAACCGGGATTAAACGAGAGGTAATGGATGGATTCATCACAGAAACTAACGAACACGGATGTAAAAAAACTTAATAAAAACCGTATATTCAGACTGATATATAATTCGGATAAGATATCAAGACAGGAGATAGCAGACCAGTTAGGTCTGTCGCTGCCAACGGTCAATCAGAATCTTAAGATGCTCATGGAAGATGGACTTATAGAATATGTTGGCAATTTCACTTCAACGGGGGGAAGAAGGGCACAGGCAATTACTATTGATAATAATGCAAGAAAAGCTATCAGCGTGAATATCAAAGCTGACTATATTAATGTAGATGTAGTCGGGCTTAAAGGCCAGATTATATACAGTATGGCTGTTAAAGCACATTTTAGCAAAAGCAGTGCATATATTGAGAAGCTTACAGATGCGGTAAGACATGCAGTGGATTATGTTGGAGCAGACGCAGATGACATTCTGGGAGTTGGCATTACAGTTCCGGGAATACTTGATGATGAAAAGCAGATTCTTATCTCAGCACCACCATTAAAAGCTAAGAACTATGATTTTACAAGGCTTATATCAGCTATTGATTATCCGGTTGTAGTGATGAACGATGCGAGGGCAGAGGCATACGCAGGCCACTGGTTTAATGGAAAGCCTGAAGATGAAAAAATATATATTATGCTTGGGGAAGGTGTCGGAGGTGCATATATTAACGCTTCCGCAATCAGAAATGGTGTTCATAACCGTGGCGGCGAATTCGGACATATGGTTATTCACCCTGGAGGAAAGCAGTGTCTGTGTGGTAAGAAGGGCTGTTTTGAAGCATATGTTTCAGAAAAGGTATTATCATCAGAGCTTGATATGACACTTGACAATTTCTTTGAACTGGCAGCGCAGGGAAATAAGAATAATTCTGATGTGTTAGATGAATATATGGACAATCTGGCTCTTGGAATTAATAACATATACACAATGATGGACTGTGATATTGTTCTTGGCGGAACAGTTGCACCATATCTTAAGCAATATGAGAATAGTATTAAAGAACGTCTTGTTAATGATTATTCCTTTGATACTGATGCGGATTATTTAAGAATATCAGATGGCGGCGGCAGAAAATCAGGGCTTGGTGCAGCATTAAGCTTTGTTGCCAGATTTATTGATGGTGTGGAATAATGAAAGCTTATAGTGAGATTTATAGGTGAATTACAAACTTGACTATTAAGATAGATATAAAATAATGATGAAAATACCTATAAGGAGTCTTTGAATTGACTTCTTATAGGTATTTTTTTGCTTTGAAGAAGAATTTTGCTGAAATTGATAGAAAAACTCCTATAAATTAGTTCAAATAATGATTCTTATAGGTTCAGTCCATGAGAAAAGGTATTTATGGGCTGAAAAGCGTGAATTATATGAAAAGTTACCTATAAATCAACAGGTATGAGGATTCTTATAGGACGGAAGCGGAAATAAACACATAAGAAACACATACATGAGTGTTTTATAGGAAATGAGTTTCCAGTATCACTCATCAAGACTTTTATCTTCATTGCACTCATAAGTCCTCTCGCTGATAATAAACCTAGGTCTATTCTTGACCTCCATATATATCTTCCCGATGTATTCCCCGATAACGCCAAGGCACATAAGCTGTATTCCGCCCATGAAGCATACGATACATACTGTGCTTGCCCAGCCGGTTACTGTGTTGCCGAGGGTTATCAACGACAGCCCATATAACACCGATAAAGCTGATGATTGAAACTATAATACCAAGTGACATAACAAGACGGAGTGGTTTTACACTAAGGCTTGTAATGCCGTTTAATGCAAGGTTAAGCATTTTGCTGAAAGGGTAGTGTGACTTTCCGGCAAGTCGTTCGCTTCTTGAATAATATACGCTTGTACTTTTAAAACCGACAAGCGGGATAAGCCCACGAAGGTACAGATTAGTTTCTTTGAATTGTGCCAGTTCATTAATCACACGCTTTGATAAAAGCCTGTAATCGGCATGGTTATATACAGTTTCTGCGCCAAGCTTTGCCATGATTTTATAGAAGCCTTTGGCTGTGTTTCTTTTAAAAATGTATCTGTTGAACGGTCATTTCTTACACCATAGACGATATCACAGCCATCGTGGTAAGCGTCAACCATATCTTCCATTGCATGAATATCATCCTGTCCGTCGCAATCTATAGATATAGTAATATCAGCATACTGGGAAGCCTCCATAAGACCGGCAAGCACACTGCTCTGGTGTCCGCGGTTACGGCTTTGGCTTATTCCTATGAAATGTTCATCTTTCTTTGATAAATCCGTAATTATATCCCATGTACTGTCAGAACTTCCATCATTGACAAACATTATCCGCTGCCAGAACTGATTTTGCCGGCTTTGATAAGATGGTTAAGTTCATCAAGAAACATGCCTGAAGTAACAGGCAGAACCTGTTCCTCGTTGTAGCATGGAATTACAATATATAAACAATTTTTTTTATTTTCACTCATATAACCCCCAGATGTATAATCAGTTATCAGTTTCAGTTATTTCACCAGATTCAACTTTTATAGTATAATCCTTATATTCTTTATAACTTTTATTGTCATGGTTAATTATTATAAAGTGGTTAAATATGATTGTGACTAATATAAGGACTATTAAGCCAGCTACACAATGATATATGTTTTTCTTTGAAAATCTATAAAGACTTTCGCCATATAGAAAAATCCAATAATGCTCAAAGGAAGCAGCAATACAAAATAAGGAAGTGTGTACTGGCATTTTCCAGAATATATGGAATATGAAACCACCTATAAATGTCAGTGGAAGTACGGTTGAAGCTGGAGCTGAATTAAAGAACAGAGCATAAACAGCATATAGCATACTTCCAAATAAAATTATACTTTGCAGTATATTAAGATAATTCATAAAAGGTATGCCACCTTTTAATGATAAAATATCTGTAATAAAACCACTTTGCGTGATACTGCTGTTTCTGACATTAGTTATCCAGAAACACTGAAAACCAGGGTTATTCCACTGGGATGCAATCTTCTTTGAAAGGAAAGATGTAAATGCATTAGGATCGCTTTTATAGTTGTTTATGTAACCTTTAATATCTGCTTTGGCTGCCTGGGCTTCCTTTTTGAATCATAATCATTTCTTTCATAAAGAGATGCAATTCTGGAATTATACCATCCGTCGGCATATACAGTTGCGGTTGTCGAGTGGAGTCCCATATCTATCCATGTCCATGATGAAGCTCCATTATCCAGATTATATCCAGATATTTTCTCTATGATTAATTTAGGAAAAACTGCCTGTATGGCAAATCGCAGCTATGGCACATGTAACAAGAATAATCTGTATGTTCTTATGTCTTAATGTTTCGGCAATTGTATATAAAATAAGAGCAATCATAAATATAAGATAATTACTTTTAACCATGACGCTCATCATCATAGCAGCTCCAGTGACCGCAATATATGAGATATGTATGGAATTGTCTGTATTGATGAGCCAACAAAAGCATTGTATATTTAAATGCCATGACAGCAAAAATAAGCCGGCTATATTGCCGTATATAAATACGCTGTAAAGTGTCCATGGGAAAACAGTATACCAAGGACAAGGAATAAGACAGATGCAAGTCGTGGCAATTTCCATATTGAGAATAAATCTGCCAGCATTTTGTAAGTGAATACTATCATTATGACATTTAAAAGCTGCCAGAATATGTAGTTATAGTCACCAACAACGAAACCAATAATGTATTCAATGAATAAAAGCCCAATCTGGTTAGTGTATTTGGCTATATATCCATCACGCATAAACATTGTATAGTCATGGCTTCTAAGGCCAGCAGCGGCATCAAGCACATAATACTGGTCAGCACCCGCATGCGACTGTGTAAGAATAACCCAGACTGCCCCTGTGATTCCAATGATTATCAGACAAATGTTACGCACTTTTCAGCGCTTTATCGTTATCAGTCAGGTATCTGTTAAGAATGGTAAATAATTTTTCTTTACGAGAATATAGGTAAGGACTGCAATACAGGCAAGTACTATAAGGTGAACCCACACATAATCTCCTGTGTAATATGTATATTCACTTGCATCAGTAGTCATTTTACTGGTGCTGAAAATGCTAAGCAGAAACAGCCATATGTTTATAACAAGAAACAATCCTAAAACAATATATCTGTATATTGAATAAAGAACTTTAGACATGATATTAATCCCCAGATTATAAATTTGAAACTATTATAAATAATAGCATATGATTGAATGTATTGAAAGTTGTAAAATCAAATGATTTTGATTATAATGTAGTCATATTTTTGGAGGATATAAACAATGATAGCTGATTCAATGGTTTCTTTAGTAAAAACAGTTCGGTAATCCGTGCAATGTTCGAGGAAGGCAACAGACTTGCCAAGTTATACGGAGCAGAAAATGTGTATGATTTCTCACTTGGTAACCCTAATGTTCCAGCACCGCAGAGGTTAATGAAGCAGTTAAGGATATAGTAGATAATGAAGAATCAACATTTATACATGGCTATATGAGTAATGCAGATATGAGGATGTGAGACAGACTATAGCTGAGTCACTTAATAGAAGATTCGGAACACATTTTAACCATACTAATATTGTAATGACTGTTGCGAGCAAGGCGGGCTTAATACAATATTCAAGACATTACTTAATCCGGGCGAAGAGGTTATGACATTTGCGCCATTCTTTGGTGAATACAGGAATTATGTAAGCAATTTTGGCGGAAAATTAGTGGTTGTTTCACCTAATACTGTGGATTTCCAGCCTAAGCTTGACGAGTTTGAAGCAAAGATAACACCTAAGACAAGAGCTGTTATCGTTAATAATCCTAATAACCCGACAGGTGTTGTATATTTAGAGGATACTATAAAGAAGATGGCTGCTATTATGGATAAGAAGCAGAAGGAGTACGGAACAGAGATTTACTTAATAGCAGATGAACCATACAGAGAGTTAGCTTATGACGGTGTTGATGTTCCATATCTTACTAAATATTACGACAATACTATTGTTGGTTATTCATACAGTAAGTCGCTTTCACTTCCAGGTGAGCGAATCGGATATCTTGTTATTCCTGATGAGGTTACAGATTCAGAAGATGTTAAGTCAGCAGCTTCTGTAGCTACAAGAATTTTAGGATTCGTTAATGCGCTTCACTTATGCAGAGAGTTGTTGCAAAATGTGTTGATGCGCAGGTTAATCTTGAGGCATATGACAAGAACAGAAAGGCAATATACGAAGGACTCACAAAGTTAGGCTTTGAATGTGTAAAGCCAGAGGGTGCTTTCTATCTTTCGTAAAGTCACCTGTTGAAGATGAAACTGTTTTCTGTGAGGCAGCCAAGAAACACAATATCCTTATGGTTCCCGTCATCATTTGGATGCCCTGGATATGTTAGAATTGCATACTGTGTATCTTACGATACAATTGTTAATTCATTACCACATTTTGCAGAAGTTGCTAAAGAGATGGGATTATAATTATTCGTGAAAGAAGAGGACTTATATATGAAGACATGGGAGAAGAATATCAGAAGAGTTGAGCCATATGTGCCGGAGAGCAGCCTAAGGTTAAAGATGTTGTAAAGCTTAATACCAACGAGAATCCATATCCTCCAACACCTAAGGTGCTTGAGGCAGCAGAGAGAATGAATATCAGTGATTTAAGACTTTATCCGATCCTGAGGTTACAGACCTTGTACATGCAATTGCAGCTTATTATGGAATGAATGATAATCAGGTGTTCGTAGGAGTTGGTTCTGATGATGTATTGTCGATGTGTTTCCTGACATTCTTTAATTCAGACAAGCCAATACTGTTTCCTAATATCTCATATTCTTTCTACAGTGTATGGGCTGACCTTTACAGAATTCCATATGAGAAGCAGCCGCTTGATAAGGATTTTAATATAATTCCAGAAGATTATTACAAGGAGAATGGCGGAGTGGTATTCCCTAACCCTAATGCTCCTACAGCACTTTATATGGAACTTGATAAGGTTGAAGATATTATAAAACATAATCAGGATGTAGTTGTTATTGTTGATGAGGCTTATATTGATTTTGGCGGAAAGTCAGCAATGGAGCTTGTCAATAAGTATGAAAATGTGTTGGTTGTACAGACATTTTCTAAATCACGTGCAATGGCTGGTATGAGAATAGGTTACTGTTTCGGTAATCCTGAGCTTATAAAGGCTCTTAATGATGTCAAATTCTCATTCAATTCGTACACAATGAACAGAACTTCAATAAGCTATGGCATTGAGTCTGTCAATGATAAGGAATACTTTGAAGAGTGCGTGGGTAAGATAGTTAAGACCAGAGAGAATGCTAAGGAAAGACTTTCACAGTTAGGTTTCTCATTCCCTGACTCTAAGGCTAACTTTATATTTGCAACACACAAGAGTGTTTCGGCTAAGGAAATATTTGAAAAACTTAAAGAAAAGAACATATTTGTCAGATATTTTAACCAGCCACTAATTGATAATTACTTAAGAATTTCAATAGGAACTGATGAGCAGATGGAAAAGCTTTACGCTGCGTTAGAAGAGATAACAGGACAGGTTAAGTAATATGGGAATACCTTTTGAACAGAGAAATTTTCAGAAAGAGCTTGATAAGAAGATAGCGGGCTTCCAGAAGGACGGAATTGTACCGACTCTGCTTCTTCACAGCTGCTGTGCACCGTGTAGCAGCCATTGCATAGAGTATCTTTCTGATTATTTCCATATAACTGTATTCTACTATAATCCGAATATATCTGTTGAGGAAGAGTACAGAAAAGAGTTGAAGAACAGAAGAGATTCATCAGTGAATTTCCGGCAAAGTATAAGGTTTTTCATAGAAGGCGATTATGATACTAAAGAATTCTATGACATAGCTAAAGGATATGAACAGTGGGGAAGGTGGGGAAAGGTGCTTCCGCTGTTATGAGCTGAGACTGCGAAAGACCTGTAAGACTGCAAAGGCTGGTGGATTTGATTATTTTACGACAACGCTTACAATAAGTCCTCTAAAGAACAGCGTCAAGCTTAATGAAATAGGTTTAAAGCTTTCAGAGGAATATGATATGCCATATCTTTTATCTGATTTTAAGAAAAAGAGGGATATAAGCGTTCTATAGAACTTTCGCATGAGTATAATCTATACAGACAGAATTATTGTGGATGTGTGTATTCGCGTTGATTTTTGAGGTGTAATATGGTATACTGAAGCCAGATTTTGTGGGGAGAGAGCAGATAGTATATTAATGTGTGAACAAGGAGGATTTAATACTATGGCAAAGAAACATGGATTGGCTAAGGTTGTTTTAGGAGTAGGTGCTGCTGCTGTAGCAGCAAGGTTGCTTTGATAAGTTCAAGCAGACTAAGGAAAGATTCGCTAAAGAAGAGAATGATAGTTTTGATGATGAAATCCGTAAGTATAATGCTATCGGAGAGAAGAAGGTTATAGAAGTTGAAGACGAGGTATTTGCTGGCTGCGAGCTTAAAGCAGTGGCCTCTAAGACAGTACTTGACCTCGGTCTTGCAGTGTTTGAGAAGGATGTATATATTAATTTCTCAAGTAATGCAAGTTCAGTAACTATCATTCTTCCAGAAGGTGTCAATGCAACATGTGATATTTCAAGAAAGATAGCTGGTGTTAAGAACCTTGTTGATAATGTTGACGAAGAAGGAATCCACACAGTATATATTATTGGTAAGGCTGTATGCAGTAATGTAGAAGTAATTCCTGTTAATTTCTATGTCGATGAAGAAGATGAGGAAGATTCTGATTTTGTTGAAGAAGATGACTGCCTTGCATCAGATGATGATTTTGATGATGATGTTATATTTGATGAGAAAGACGGAGATGTTGAGGTTGAAGTCAAGGTAATTAATGGAAAAGTATCTGATAATGAGCAGAAAAACCAGAAGCATCTGAAACAAATACAGATAAGGAAGAAGCAGAAGAAACTGAAAAGGAAGAAGCTGCTGATGATGATACAGAAGAAACAGAGACAATCGATATTGAAGAAGTATAACAGCTTCATTTGTGCTAAAGATTATGAAGAACAGAGATAAGATATTAGATTACTTTGATAATGTGGCAGATGGCACAATTGTGTCGGCTAATGACATGTATGAGCATGGATTTGGGCGGATGAAGGAAGCATTCTTCCGGGCAGTCGAAAGGCTCTCTGACGAGGGTGAGATAATCCGTGTTGGAAGAGGTATGTATATTAAGAAATCAGACGCGGGGAGATATTACAGAGCTTTTACTGAATTATTTCTTTGGAGAGGATAATTCAAGGAATGTTTACCGGAATACACCTGTATAACAAATATTCGCTTACGAATGTCAAGTCTGATAATATAAGCCTGTATTCTAACGTGTGTAAGCAGTCTGTATGTCATATTGGTAATATAGAGGTGAAAAGACCGCAGTAGAACTTGATTTTAATAATACAAGAATTATTGAGGCAATGGAGATATTCCAGAATTACTTTGAAATTCCTGAACTTGATAAAACTAAATTTGCAAGATATGCAAAGCAGTTTGCAAGGGTTATGATGATGAGGCTGCGGTAACAGTACTGCGAAGTATGAAGTATAAGAAAAGATCAATTGCTTTTATGAAGAAGATACTTGATACATACAAGGTTCCTAATACTTTATCTCAGTTTTAAGTAATGCTTCACATTATAAAGTACCAACATTTAATAAGCTTGCAAGATAGTTAAGAATTGGTTTATCTAAGGAAAGGACAGAATATGAAGAAGATAATGATTGCATCAGATATACACGGTTCTGCATATTATTGCAGAAAGCTGCTTGAAAGATATGAAGCAGAGAAGCCAGACAGACTCGTTCTTTTAGGTGATATACTATATCATGGTCCGAGAAATGACCTGCCAAGGAATATGCACCTAAGGAGGTTATTGCAATGCTCAATCCTTTACGCAATGATATTATATGCGTAAGAGGTAATTGTGATACAGAGGTTGACCAGATGGTGCTTGACTTTAATGTACTTGCAGAGCAGGCATATCTTAATTTCAATGACAGATCAATCGTTCTTGCACATGGACACAAGCTTGATGAGAAGAATATACCGCATTAAAGGAAGCGCGATATTCTACTTTGCGGACATACACATGTACCTAAGTGTGAGAAGAGAGATAATTACATATACATGAATCCTGGTTCAGTTTCAATTCCTAAAGAAAACTCAGAACACAGTTATATGATATTGGAGGATAAGTTCTACTGGAAGAACCTCGATGGGGAAGAGTACATGGAATATTAATATATCATATTTATTTTATACATTTTTAATTGCTTTTATTGGGTTGTGTGTTACCATATGTATGTTGATGTGAATTACTTCAATATATAGAAAGGGAATGTTTTTTATGAACCGATTTAAGCAGAGTTTTTCAAGATTTATGTATGGAAGATATGGCATGGACCAGCTTTCGAGATGTTTATCATATGTAGTTCTTGTTTTGATTATACTTACTTTCTTCTTAAGAAGTAATGTTATATATACAGTAGCACTTCTTGGTATTGTGTACATATATTTCAGAATGTTTTCAAGAAATATATCAAGAAGAAGTGCTGAAAACCAGAAGTACATGAAGATTCATTATAAATTCATGAGTAAGTTTAACAAGGTAAGAGCAAGAATTAAGGACAGCAAGACACATAGAATTTTCAAGTGTCCAAGCTGTGGGCAGAAGATAAGAGTTCCTAAGGGAAAGGGCAGAATTAGTATTAAGTGTCCTAAGTGTCGTATAGAATTTATCAAGAAAACATGATATTGAATTAATTAACGGCTGGTGCGTATGCATCAGCTGTTTTCATGTTATTGCAGTTGTCAGCATAGATATTATGTGAGCTTAACCGGAGAATTATGTGTGAATCCGAGAATTGAGAATCTATTGCAGATTAGTGCTGATACAAGTGAAGATATAAGGCAGCAGTGTACCTGATATGGATGCCGGGTTTGATGACTCTGACAGAACATGGGAGATAATTGTCAAGACAGCTGGAAGTCTGGACAGGATTAGAGGCATTTATACAAATGCAGAGTTTACGCAGCTTCTGTGTGGATACTGGATTGTAAGGACAACGATTGATAACATAGAAGCACTAGCTACAGAACCGGAGATTATATTTATTGAAAAGCCTAAGGCATTATATTTTGAATTGTATGCAGCTAAGTCAGAAGCCTGTGTTAATGTTGCAAAAGCAGAAGAAACCCAGTATGGAGGCGTGACTGGAAAAGGTGTACTAGTAGCGGTAATTGATTCGGGAATAGATATAGGTAATAATGAATTTCTTGATGACTCAGGAAAACAAGAATTAAGACGTTGTGGGACCAGACAACAGGCATTACATATTCTGACAAGGAAATTAACAGTATACTGGAAGATTACAGGAATGGAGCTGTAAAGACACTGCCAGCTAGGGATGTAACCGGACATGGCAATGAAGTTGCAGTTATTGCATGTGGAAGCGGTGTTGCTTCAGACGCAGATATTATAATTGTAAAGCTGGGAAATTCAGGGGAAACGCATATATAAGGACAACGCAGATTATGAAAGGCGTTGATTACTGCATAAGAAAAGCTATTGAATATAGTCAGCCGGTTGCGGTTAATATAAGTTATGGTGGAACTTATGGCAATCATGAGGGCAGTTCTATATTTGAAATGTTTATAGATGACTGCTGTTCAACATACAGATGCAGTATATGTATAGGTGTTGGCAATGAAGGAGAAGGAAGAACACATTATTCAGGTCAGCTTGTCAGTGGAAATGTACTGGATGAAGAGCTTGCAATTGGTGATTATGAGCCTCAGATAAGTATACAGATATGGAAAAGGGCAATGGACAATGCAAGAATTGAACTTATTGCGCCAACAGGGGAAAGACTGGTTATAAGTGAAAGAAATGCGGGGTTGTGCATCATAACATTAAGAATATGCGTATCGTATCAAAGGCGTATGGACCGGGACCATTCTATATGGGTGAAGAGATATATGCAGCCATAGTTGCGACAAGCGGATATATTACTTCTGGAATATGGGATATAAGATTTACCGCAGCAAATGTGTTGGATGGATTCTTTAATATGTGGCTTCCTCCGGTTTCGACATTAAGCAGTGCAACAGGATTTTAAGGCCGTCGCCTGAGTACACATTTACAATACCGGGGACTTCGAGGCGGGCAATATGTGTTGGCGCCAATGGGCGTGCTCCGGGAGTGCGGCCACATTTTCAGGCGGGGAGTTAATGTAAAGCGGCCTTCTGCTGTATGCAAAACCTGACATAACAGCACCGGGAGTTAATATAAGAATTCCAGGAAATAAGGAGAAAACTGTCACGGGGACATCTTTGCAACACCTATGGTTACGGTGCTGCTGCAATGCTGATGGAATGGGGATTGTGAAGCGGCAATGACCAATATATGTATGGTGAAAAGCTTAAAGCATACCTTATAAATGGTGCAACACGGGTGGGAAATGTATGGCCTGATTCAGCCAGAGGCTGGGGAGAATTATGCGTTGCGGCAAGCATTCCAGCCAAATAAATTCATTTAACACTTGAAAAATATACAAACATTGTGGTAAAGTATGTTTAACATACAGTATTAATGTGTTTTAGAAATGAGGTTATATATATGAAGATTTCAACAAAGGGAAGATATGCGCTCAGGGTTATGATTGATCTTGCGGAGCATAATACAGGAGAATATATTCCACTTATGGATATTGCCAGAAGACAGGATATTTCTGAGAAGTATCTGGAAGCGATTGTTGCAACATTAAGCAAGAATGATTTTCTCATATCATTAAGAGGAAAGGGTGGCGGATACAAGCTTGCACGCAATCCGGAGGATTATTCAGTGCTTAGCATACTTCTTGTAACAGAGGGTTCACTTGCACCGGTAGCATGTCTTGAGAAGAAGCCTAACAGATGTCCGAAGGTGGCAGAATGTAAGACTTTACAGATGTGGGAAGACTTTGAGAAGCTTGTTAATGATTACTTCAGCAATATTACAATAGCAGATTTGGTTAATTCTAATGTGGGAATAGACAGTTATATTATATAGTAAATGTTAATGATAGTTCATGACTGCCTGAGATTGTTCAGGCAGTTATATTTTTTCTCAAATAACCTATTGACATACTAGGTAAAAGGGTTTAATATATGGACAGTTCAATAAATATTGAATGTTCATCGCATAACAGATGAAAGGATGAGAAATATATGAGTGGTTTTAACACATCACTGCTGCATGATGGCGTTGACGATTATCCCAACGGAGCAACACTTGTTCCTATATATCAGTCAAGCGCATTTAAGCATGAGAGTGCAGAAGAACTGGAGAGAATATTTGATAATAAGGCGATGGGATTCTCATATACGAGAATCAATAATCCGACGATAGAAGCATTTGAAAAAAGAATTACCAAGCTGGAAAAAGGATTTTCAAGTGTAGCGTGTTCTTCCGGAATGGCGGCAATATTTAATTCTATAGCTAATATTGTAAGACAGGGTGATGAGGTTGTTGCTTCATGTGGATTATATGGTGGAACAGTCGAACTGTTTGAAGACTTAGAAAGCTTTGGCATTACAGTGAAATATGTGGCTGATAATAAGCCAGAGTGTTTTGAAGAACTTATAACAGATAAGACAAGAGTTGTATTTGCAGAGACAATCGGTAATCCAAAGCTTGATGTAACAGATATTAAGGCAGTAGCGGATGTTGCACATGCACATGGAATTCCGCTTATAGTTGATAATACGGTATCAACGCCATATCTTATACAGCCTATAACTCTTGGCGCAGATGTGGTAGTTAATTCATCATCAAAGTACATTAATGGAAGCAGTGATGCGATAAGCGGAATACTTACTTTTAATGGAAAGTTCAAGTTTGATAAAGAAAAGTATCCGGGACTTAAACCATATTTGAAATTCGGTCCAATGGCATATATAATTAAACTTCGTAACGGATTATTCAGAAATACTGGTGGTTGTCTTTCACCACAGAATGCTTTTCTTAATAACCTGGGACTTGAGACATTAGGGCTTAGAATGGAGAGGCACTGTTCTAATGCGTATGAACTTGCCAGATACTTAGACACATTTGAAGGAATTACAGTTAATTATCCGGGACTTGAGAGCAGTCCGTATCATGAAGTGGCTGATAAGCAGTTTACTAAAGGCTATGGTGCGATAATAACTTTCAGGGTTGGAAGCAAGGAAAGAGCATTTAAGATAATTAATGCATTAAAGATTCCTAATATTGTTTCTAACATAGGAGATACCAAGACACTGGTTATCCACCCTGCTTCAACGATTGCACTTCATCTAAGCGACAAGGATAAAGAAGCTTCGGGAGTGTATGACGATCTGATAAGAGTCAGCGTAGGAATAGAGGATATAGATGATCTTAAGGAAGATTTCAGGGTAGCCTTAGAGTCTACTGATAATGAGTAGTGCATGGCACGGAAATGAGGATATTATGGCAGAGAAAGTTGATTATGGAACACTTAAGAAGGGCGGATTCATGAGACAGAAGCAGAAGAATAACTTCTCACTTCGTCTTGCAGTTGTAGGAGGATATCTTACAGCCGAGAATCTTACCAAGATTGCTGAAGTTGCAGAAAAATATGGAGACGGACATGTCCATCTTACATCAAGACAGGGCGTTGAGATTCCATTTATTAAACTTAAAGATATAGATGCTGTTAAGGAAGAACTTGCAGAGGGCGGTTGCAGACCTGGTGTATGTGGTCCGAGAGTGCGTACAGTCACAGCCTGTCAGGGCAATACAATATGTCCTAGCGGTAACATAGATTCATATGACATTGCAGTTAAGTTAGACGAAAGATACTTCGGAAGAGAACTTCCACATAAGTTCAAATTCGGCGTTACAGGATGTCAGAACAACTGTCTTAAGGCAGAGGAGAATGATGTTGGTATCAAGGGCGCTGCTGATGTTAAGTGGATTGAAGACAAATGTATTGGCTGTGGTGTATGTGAGAAGGCCTGTCGTACAGGTGCAATCACAATGCAGGATGGCAAGGTTGTAGTTAATTATGACAAATGTAATTACTGCGGCAGATGCGCTAAATCCTGTCCAACAGATGCGTGGGACGCACCTTCTGCATATATCATTTCATTTGCAGGTACATTTGGTAATTCTATAAGCAAGGGTGAATCACCACTTCCGCTTATCAGAAATGAAGAACAGTTATTCCGTGTCTGTGATGCGGCAATCCAGTTCTTTGCAGACAACGCAAAGCCAAGTGAAAGATTTAAGTTCACACTCGACAGAGTTGGAAGAGAAGAATTCTATAAGAAGATTAAGGAGGCATACAATGGCTGATTTTGAGATTGATGATATAGTAGATATTACTGATGTGGTCTGCCCAACAACATTTGTTAAGGCAAAGGTAGCACTTGAGGAGTTAGATGACGGACAGATTCTTGCAGTCAGAATGAATGACGGTGAGCCTGTTCAGAATGTTCCAAGAAGTATTAAGGAAGAGGGACATCAGATATTAAAGCTTACAGCTAATGAGGATGGTACATATACTCTTATCGTAAGAAAGGTAGAAGACGAGGATTAAGGAAAGGAGGGCTTATGGCAGCCAGAGCTAATGCAGAGAATTTCGAAGAACTGGTTCTTAAGTCAGAACTTCCGGTTCTTGTGGATTTCTATTCGGATTCATGCATCCCATGCAAGATGATGGCAGGGGTTGTAGGAGACATCGAAGATGATTTTGAAGGAAAGCTTAATGTTTACAAGGTAAATGTAAACTTTGATGAATCGCTTGCTTCTAAATATGAAGTATTGGCAGCACCTACATTTGTTGCATTCAACAAAGGTGCTGAGACAGGCAGAATTGCAGGAAAGACAACTAAGGATGCATTGCTTGGATTATTTGATGGATTAGTATAATAAACGGCGTAAGAAATGAGATTTAATTACAGGGAGGAATGTTATGAAGATTACAGTTGCAGGAAACAAGAAGGAATATGAAGATGGAATTACAGTGGCAGAGCTTATCGTTAAGGAGAATGTTGAGAATCCGGAATATGTAACAGTTACTGTTAATGATGATTTTGTTGAGAGAGATGATTTTGAGACAACAAAGTTAAATGAAGGCGATGCAGTTGAATTCTTATATTTCATGGGAGGAGGAGCATACTAATGGCGTTTACTAATGAACAGCTTGAAAGGTATTCGCGCCACATTATTTTAAAGGAAGTTGGAGCTAAAGGCCAGAAAAAGCTTCTTAATGCGAGCGTGCTTATAATCGGTGCAGGCGGACTTGGTGCTCCTGCAGCTATGTATCTGGCAGCAGCCGGAGTTGGAACAATCGGTATTGTTGATGCTGATGAGGTTGATTTATCTAATCTTCAGAGACAGATTATCCATTCAACAGCAGATATCGGTAAGGCAAAGGTTAAATCTGCTAAAGAAACAATGGAAGCAATCAATCCTGATGTAACAGTTAAGACTTACAGAGAATTCGTTACATCTGAGAATGTTATGGAACTTATAAAGGATTATGATTTCATCATTGATGGAACAGATAATTTCCCTGCAAAATTCCTTATTAATGATGCGTGTGTTATGGCTGGAAAGCCTTTCTCTCATGCAGGTATCATAAGATTCAAGGGTCAGCTTATGACTTATGTACCAGGAGAAGGACCATGCTACAGATGTGTATTCAAGAACCCACCACCAAAGGACGCAGTTCCTACATGTAAGCAGGCAGGCGTTATCGGAGCAATGGGTGGTGTTATCGGAAGCCTTCAGGCAATGGAAGCTATCAAGTACATCATTGGCAAGGGAGACCTTCTTACAGGAAGACTTCTTACATATGATGCTTTAAAGATGGAATTCCATACAATTAAGCTTCCAAAGGATCATCATTGTGCTATATGCGGAGATAATCCTACAATTCATGAGCTTATTGATTATGAACAGGCTGAATGTGATATGCATAAGTAATAAGAGAAAATATATGTGATGGCAGAATAATGGGATAATCATGTGCAGGCACGCTTTCGCTACTTGTCGTTCACAGCGGTACTAAGCTCGCCAACGCCGAAGGCGTTGGCTTGCTAAGTGCCGGTGACTCCAAAGTGCGCTGCACATGATTATCTCATTATTCTGCTTATATATGTTTTCTCTGCCGGTGCGTGTGCGCGTAGCTTACGCTGGATAAGTATGAAAGTGATATTTTTTATTGGAGGATGAGCATGATTATTCGAATGAAAAAATCTGATTATGATGCAGTTGTGCAATATTGTTTATCTGGGCTTCCTAATGAATCCTGTGGGCTTATTGCGGGATTTGTTGATGGGGATGTTAAGTCTATTGAGAAGGTTTATTTTCTTACTAATCTTGACCATAATAATGTACATTTTACTATGGATCCTAAAGAACAGTTCACAGCAGTCAAGGATGCAAGAAGTCTTGGCTTAACTATGCTTGGTAATTTCCATTCTCATCCGGAGACTCCTTCAAGACCTTCTGAGGAAGATAAAAGACTGGCATATGATTCAACTGCGGTATATATGATTATGTCGCTTATGGATAACGACAATCCTGTATTTAAGGCATTTGGCGTTGATAAGGATAAGAATGTTACTGAGCATGTACTGGAGATTGTGTGATATCTGTAATATTTAGAAAAAAGTATTGACAAAGTAATATTTAATTCATATTATTAATATGTAAATAATGTTCGCTTACCACTGGCGGCTGATAAATGAATGGTTCGAAAATAATGTTCGCTCACCATTGGCGACTGATAAATGATTGGCTTGAAAATTACCTCTTCGCTTAGTTTAAGTGAAGGGGTTTTATTTTTTATTAGGGGATTGTGGAGGACAAATGGAGATAAAACAAGGATATGCGTATCATATAAAAGATGAATATTTTACAATGGTAAAAGATAAGTATCTTATGAAAAATAAAGAGGATGGTAATTATAGACCAACGATGTATTGCATAAAAGATAATAAGTATGACATATATTGGATGATTCCAATTTCATCACAGTATGATAAATATGCAGATATTAAGAATCAATTGTTACAAAAAGGGAAAAAGTGTAATGGCATTGTATTAGGAGAGTTTGATGGAAAGAAAGCAGCATTTTTAATACAAAATATGTTTCCTATTACATTAAAATATATTGATCATGTACATACAAAGAATGGCAATCCTGTGCCTGTTAATAAAAAATTACAGGACATAATTAGAAAGAATACAAAAAGTTTTATTGCCATAAGTGAAAAAGGGATAAAAGTTACATTTACAGATATTATCAAATTGAGGGATAAGCTTGTATAAAATGTTGACGATATGATTTAATAAAACACGCATAATTCCACGATTCTCGCTATGATAGATTGCTATTTTCCAGATTTGTTAGTAACATTTTAACAGACAAAGAACAGCGCTGTGATATTAATACTACAATCAGGAGGTAGTTCTATGGACAAGCAGAAGACGGGCGAGCTTATAAGGAATGCGAGGATTAAGAAAGGGTATACCCAGGTTGAACTTGGTGACTTAATTGGTGTAACTAACAAGGCAATTTCTAGATGGGAAAAAGGTGACAGTTTTCCAGATATCAGTGTAATTGAGGAATTGTCGAGGGTGCTTGATATCAGAATTCAGGATATTGTGATAGGAGATGTTACGGAGCCTGATAGCGAAACAGCAGTTACAGAGGTTGTAAGAGCAGCAAAGCTTCAGGACAAGGTAAAGAAAAGAAAATTCATTTCGAGTGGTGTATCCTGCATAGCTGCCGGATATATGCTTGTATGTGGATGGTATTCATTCAGAGGACAGGCAGATGATTCAATTCTGGGTTATCTTACGGTTTCGCTGGCTATAGTGATTGCTATAATGCTTGCAGGTGAAAAGTATGGCGGAGTACATATGCATAACGGGAATGCAGGCGGGCGTGTATATAATATGATAGGATTTGCAAGTATGGGATACTGTTTTATTATGATGATTGCGTGCAGCTGCATATTTAATAATCATGGGGCAGATTTATGGAAGATTGCCAGATACATAGGAAAGATTATAAATGTGCAGCTTATTATAGTTTTTGTGCTTAATCTGGCTGTGCTTGTTATTCAGGATTATATCAACGAGCATAAATACGAAGGAGTAAAGAGTGAGGCTTACAGTCTTGTAACAGCATGTTTTATGAGTATGATGTATGCTTGTCTTCTGCATACATTATCAGATATGCATAGTTTTAATAAATATATTATGATAATAGCTGTTGCTGCAGTGATTGAAATGCTGGCAGCTTATTTCATTAGTTTCAGAATTAAAAAACATAATTGGTCTTTTGAAAAGTAAAAAATAGATAATGAAAATGTATAGGAGCATGTTGCAAGATATCAAGTAACATGCTCCTTCTTGTTGTAACAAATTAATTATTATTAAGAGTCTTTTCAGTTTTTGAATAATCTTCTTTGGATTATTTCTCAACAAATTTCCACATGGCAGTCTTACCTACATTATCAGCATTATCAATTAGACAAAATAAAGTAAGAGTGTTTTCTGATAATTGAATAGTCAGAAAACACTCGTTTCCATTCTCACACATGAAATATCTCAACAAGAAATATCATTGCAAGTCCGTAATAAGTTACAACGGCAACGAGGTCGTTCACAGTCGTGATAAGCGGACCTGACGCAACAGCCGGGTCAATGTGAATCTTGTGGAAGAACATAGGAATAATTGTTCCCACAAGGCTTGATACAACCATAGCAACAATAAGAGATAATCCGACGCAGCCAGATATTAAAAATGCTGACATCCACGCATATTTCTTGAATATATGAATATAGAAACCTAAGAATACAAGTGCCATGATTCCAAGACTTGCACCATTAATGAAACCAATCTTCATCTCTTTGAAAAGAAGGGATAACTTCTTCTTAGCACTTAAAGTCTCATCCATAAGTACACGTATAGTTACAGCAAGTGACTGTGTTCCGACATTACCAGCCATGTCAAGAACGAGAGACTGGAAACATATTACAATCGGAAGGACAGCAACTACTGATTCAAATATTCCTACAACTGATGAAACTGCCATTCCAAGAAACAACAGTATAATAAGCCAAGGCAGACGTTTCTTGATACTTACAAGAGTTGGCTCGCTTAAATCGTCCTCAGATGTAAGACCGGCGAGCTTTGCATAGTCATCACCCATAGCATCGTCAACGAGTTCAACGATATCTGTTGCAGTAAGGATACCGCATATTTTTCCATCATCAGTAAGTACTGGAATGGAATCCTCTTCGTAATCTGCAATCTTATCAATACATTCATTGATATTTTCATGCTCATATACATAAGGGTATGAACTGCTTATTATGTCGGCAAGATTATCATTCTGCCTTGCTATAATTAAATCTTTTAAATCAATTGCCCCGGCAAACTTGTCAGCGCTATTGACTACATATATAGTTGATATATTGTCATGCTCACCAGCCTGCTTGACAAGGGCACTCATGGCTTCTCTTATAGTAAGGTTATCTGGTATGCATATGAAATTATTAGTCATACAGCTACCAATCTCATCGTTCTCATAAGAAAGAAGCTTCTGGACATCTTCCTTTGCATCAGCGTCTAAGTGCTCTACAATTTCATTCTTCTTAGATTCTGACAAATCGTCAAGTACATCAACCGCATCATCAGAATCCATGTAAGATACTACACGTGCAGCTTTCTCTAATGACAGCTCTTCAAGATATTTTTCAGCATCATCAAGATAAGAGAAAATCTCAGCAATCAAGTGTTCATCAAGTACATTGTAAATGTTTTGTCTTTCTGCAGGTGTAAGAAGAGTGATTGCTTCAGCAATATCTTTTTCATGATATTTAGAAAGTGTCTTAATTAATTTCTGTGAATTCTTAGATGACTTAAAAAACCTGACAAGTTCTTTTACATAATCTTTCTTTGGGAATAATACTTTGTTCATTGTGACCTCCTTCTTGCCTTAATTGGGCATAAAAATACATCGCTACAGATGATTGTGATAGTAAGGATCCTCTGATGCGATGTATAAAAGGCACAATTTATTAGAATGTGGTTATGAGATTCTCACAGACAGCCACATTCCGAGCCTACACTTATAGTATACACCGCAGTTCTTACTTCGTCCTATACGATCGCAACTATCCATGAAAATCCACCTCCGTTCATAATCAGAAATTTTTACGGGCTGATTGTATCATAATATTTTTTAAAAAACAACAAAAATGTGTTACAATATTTTAAATATTATACAGGCAGGTAAGAGTATGACATTACAGCAGTTAAGATACATCGTTATGGTTGCAGAGACAGGCACGATTACTGAGGCGGCCGGGAAATTATACATTTCCCAGCCAAGCCTTACCAATGCAATTCATGAACTTGAAAAAGAGATGAATATTACGATATTTAACAGAACTAATAAAGGAATAAGTGTATCTAAAGAAGGTGAAGAGTTCTTATCGTATGCAAGACAGATTCTTGACCAGGCGGCAATCTTAGAGGATAAGTATAAGGGCGATAATGGTGGAAGAAAGCAATATTGTATATCAACACAGCATTACTCTTTTGCTGTCAACGCATTTGTTGACCTTATAAAGCAGTTCGGGCAGGATGAGTATGATTTCAGCTTAAGGGAAACACAGACTTACGAGATTATCGAGGATGTTGCAAGGCTAAGAAGTGAGATTGGAATACTGTTCATTAATGATTTTAATGAGGCTGTTATTAGAAAGATTTTAAAGGCATATGAACTTGAATTCCATGAGCTTTTTACAGCAAGACCACATGTATTCATAAGCAGAAAACATCCACTTGCAGAGAGCAGTGTCATTCATAATGAGCAGTTAGAAGAATATCCTTATCTGTCATTTGAGCAGGGCGAACATAATTCATTCTATTTCTCAGAGGAGATATTCTCAGAAACAGCAAGAAAGAAGAACATAAGAGTCCGTGACAGGGCAACACTTTTTAATCTGCTGATTGGTCTTAACGGTTACACAGTAAGTAGTGGTATTATTGACAAGAAGCTCAACGGAAAAGATATTATAGCAGTGCCGCTTGCTGATGAATCAGATATGCATATTGGTTACATAACTCACAGAAAAGGGATGCTTAGCAGGCTTGGAAATACATATCTTGAGGCTATAAGGAAGTATCTTAAGTAGTCATTATATGTATATAAAACGGGTTGGACATAGTTTTAAACTATGACTAACCTGTTTTTTTATGTATTATACAAATGCGTTCTTCAAATTTATAATGACAACATCAAATTATAAATGAGGAGAGCAGGTATGAAGACAGCAGTAGTAGGTTATCCAAGGATAGGAACATTAAGAGAGTTAAAGTTTGCATTAGAAAAATATTTCAGAAAAGAAATAAGTGCAGATGAACTGACACAGACAGCAAAGGAGTTACGAAAGACACACTGGCTTATACAGAAAGAGGCAGGAATTGATTATATCACAAGCAATGATTTTTCATATTATGATATAGTGCTTGATACAGCATTTTTACTGAATATAATTCCTGAAAGATACAAGGAACTTGAGGTTTCAGAGCTTGATAAATATCTTGCAATGGCAAGGGGCTATCAGGGAGAGAACGGTGACGTTAAAGCTCTTGCGATGAAGAAGTGGTTTAATACCAATTACCATTACATTGTTCCAGAGGCAGAGGACAGTACGCAGATAAGAATCACAGGTAATAAGCTGTGGGCAGAATATGCAGAGGCAAAAGAACTTGGAATTGAGACAAAACCGGTAATCACAGGTGTGTATACTTTATTTAAGCTGTGCAGATTTACAGGCAAGAAGAAGGAAGATGATTTTATCAATGCATTTGTTGAAGCATATAAAGATGTTTATAGCAAATGTGAAGCTGTAGGAATCCAGTGGCTTCAGTTTGATGAGCCTGCACTTGTACAGGACATGACAGAAGAAGACAGAGAACTGTTTGTCAAAATGTATAGTGATATTTTAGGTAAGAAGAAATCATGCAAAGTATTGCTTCAGACATATTTCGGAGACGTGAGGGATGTGTATGAAGATATTGTTAAGCTGTCGTTTGACGGAATCGGACTTGATTTTATTGAGGGAAAGAAGACAGCAGAACTCATTGAAAAATATGGATTTCCAAAGGACACGGTATTATTCGCTGGACTTGTAAATGGAAAGAATATCTGGAAGAATCATTATGAAAAGACTTTAAATGTGCTTAAAAAGCTTGAGGATAAGGGAATACAGACAGTTTTGTCAACATCATGCTCGCTGCAGCATGTTCCATATACATTAAAGCATGAGAGTAAACTTTCGGATGAATATCTGAATTACTTCGCATTTGCAGAAGAAAAGCTTGTGGAATTAAAGGAATTAAGCGTGCTTGCCGAGTGTGGAAATATTGAAGAAGATGAAAGATTCAAGACAAACAGGAAGCTTTTTGCAGGTACAAGAAAATGTGATAATGAATCTGTAAAGAAAAGACTTGCGGAAGTTACAGAGGCGGATTACAGAAGACTTCCTGCAAGAAGTGAGAGACAGCAGCTTCAGAAGAAAGAATTTGCATTACCGAAGCTGCCTACAACTACAATCGGTTCATTTCCACAGACAAAAGATGTTAAGGCCAACCGTTCAGCATTCCGTAAGGGTGAAATCAGCGAAGAACAGTATGTTGAATTTAATAAGAAGAAAATTGAAGAATGTGTCAGATGGCAGGAAAAAATCGGACTTGATGTATTTGTTCATGGAGAATACGAAAGAAATGACATGGTTGAATATTTCGGTGAAGCATTGGGAGGCTTTCTGTTCACAGAGAAAGCATGGGTTCAGTCATATGGAACAAGATGTGTTAAACCACCTGTTATATGGGGAGATGTTTACCGCAAGAAGCCGATAACAGTTGAGTGGTCTGTGTATGCACAGTCACTTACAGATAAGATAATGAAAGGAATGCTTACAGGTCCGGTAACAATTCTTAACTGGTCATTCCCAAGAGAAGATATTACAATCAAGGAATCAATTTCGCAGATTGCACTTGCAATAAGAGATGAGGTGCTTGACCTTGAAGCAAATGGAATTAAGATTATTCAGATTGATGAGGCAGCTTTAAGAGAAAAGCTTCCATTAAGAAAATCTGACTGGAATACAGAATATCTTGAGTTTGCAATACCAGCATTCAGACTTACAGCAAGCGGTGTAAAACCTGAAACACAGATACATACTCATATGTGTTACAGTGAATTTACAGATATAATCCCAGCAATAGACGATATGGACGCTGATGTTATCACATTTGAAGCATCACGCTCAGACCTTCAGATTCTTGACTCTTTAAGAGAAAACAATTTTGAAACAGAGGTAGGACCTGGTGTATATGATATTCATTCACCAAGAGTACCATCGGTTGAAGAGATTACCCGTGCAATAAGGATAATGCTTACAAAGATAGACAAAGACAAGTTGTGGGTAAATCCAGACTGTGGACTTAAGACAAGAGGTGTGTCAGAGACAGAAGCAAGCCTTAAGAATATGGTTAAGGCAGTTGAGATTATCAGGGCAGAGTTGTAGTGTAGGCATTTGTGAGACTGGAGATGGTTTATTGTGAGGCGGCGTGGTGGATTGGACGTTGAAGTGGAGAAAGTCACAGAGGAAGTCCAAAAGGGACTAGAAAACATGTCGGATTGGATGTTGAAGCAGTGGGAAAGCAAGCAAAAGTCCAAACGGAATGAGAAAACGTGTCAGATTGGACGTTGAAGTGGAGAAAGTCACAGAAGAAGTCCAAAAGGGACGAAAAAACGTGTCAGATTGGACGTTGAAGCAGTGGGAATGCAAGCAAAAGTCCAAACGGAACGAGAAAGAGTGACGGATTGGATGTTGAAGCTCAGAAAAACACGCAAAAAGTCCAATGAACAAAAAACGCAACAAAAAGGGCGATGTCAAAACTGACATCGCCCTGAATTATATACAGTTTCCAACTAAAGAATCCTACACTCCGCTATAAGCACTATATCCGCCGTCAACAGGTAACACTATACCATTGACAAAGCTGGCTGTTTCATCGCTTGCAAGAAAGAGTGCAGCACCAATAAGCTCTTCAGGATTGCCAAAGCGTCCCATAGGTGTTCCGGCAATAATCTTTCTGGCACGGTCTGTATATGAGCCATCAGTATTGAATAAGAGATCATGATTCTGCTCGGCAGCGTAGAATCCTGGCGCAATTGCATTGCAGCGTATACCGCTTTCACCAAAATGTACAGCAAGCCACTGTGTAAGATTAAGAATAGCACTCTTGGCATTACCATAAGCCATAACCTTAGTAAGAGGAAGAATAGAAGTTACAGAAGCAATATTGATAATACTGCCACTTCTTTTTTCAACCATATCCTTAGTAAATACCTGAATAGGAAGAAGAGTTCCCATGTAATTAAGATCCATAACATCGCGTATTCTGTCTTCATCAAGATTCCAGAAAGAATAGTCAGAATCTTCTTTTTCTTTCTTTAACATCTCGATGGAAGTAATTGCACCAGGCTGGTTGCCGCCTGCACCATTAATGAGAATATCACAGCTGCCGAGTTCATTCTTAATAGTTTCATAAGCAGCTGAAAGCTCATCTTTATTAATTACATTGCAGCTGTAGCCTTTAACAGTAACATTTTTGTTATATTCATCCAGAGCATCTTTAGTAAGCTTCTCAGAAACAGAAGCAAGCTTTTCTTTGTTACGTCCGATTATTGCAACCTTAGCACCGCATACGGCAAGTCCATATGCCATGGCTGAGCAGAGAGTTCCGCTTCCTCCGGTTACAATAGCAGTTTTACCTGAAAGATTAATATTAAATGGTACCTTCATTTTACTTAAGAAAATCCTCTCTCATAGGATTGAATACATCACAGAGGATTCCTTCTTCAAGACATGTAACACCATGGGTTACGCCAGAAGGCATGTATACGCTGTCGCCCTGATTAACGATTTTAGTTTCATCACCGATAGTGAATTCAAAGCTTCCCTTAGCAACATAAGTAATCTGCAGATGCTTGTGGCTATGGAAATTGCCCTTAGAACCTTTTTCAAAATGAATCTCGCACATCATAAGGTCATCAGAGTAGCATAATATTTTTCTTGTAACACCAGGTTCGCAGTTAGTAGCTGTAACATCTTTGTTAAATGTAAACATATATAATACCTCGTTTCTATATTATTGATTGTTTGTATGTATATATTAAACTTTTACATCAAAAAAAACTAGCATAATTATCAAACTATGTTATATTAAATACAGATATATTGTTTAAACATTTTACATGAAGGGGGTGCACATTAAGATGATGATTAACGGCGTTAATGATATGAATAGAAATCTGTCTGTTAATGTAGCAGGTGTTGATACACAGGATATAAGCTCTGCAAGACTTAAAGCAATGAAGCGTTCCGGACAGGTGGAATGTGAAACATGTGCGAACAGGGAATATAAGGATGGTTCAGATGAAGTAAATGTTTCATTTAAGAGTGCAGCACATATTGACCCGTCAGCAGCGGCCACAAAGGTTATGGCACATGAACAGGAGCATGTTTCTAATGCGAACAGGAAGGCTGCCAGTAAAGATGGCGAAGTACTGAATGCGACAGTTACACTTAAAACGGCTGTCTGTCCAGAGTGCGGAAGGTCGTATGTGTCAGGTGGTGTCACAAATACAGCAATTAAATATCCTGCCACATCTTACGGACAGAACCAGAAATCAGCAGATTATCCTGAATTTGCGGGTAAAAATGTGGATTATGCAGGATAATTGATGTATGAGCGTGGAATAAAGTATGGAAAAAGTAACGGAGAATAGTAGTTTTATGTATACAATATGGCTTGTGCTGGCACTTATATGCCTGGGATATTATATAGTGTGTGCAACATACGCAGGGGTAGGTTCATCATTTATATTTATATGGCTGCTGGGTGCTGTCTTTTTTGGATTAGTATTTGCAGTGAGAGTATTAGAAATTAAAGGTATAATTCATGTGGCAAAGGTCTTAAGAATATGTTTTATAGTGATAATGGCAGCAGGTGTGTCGCTGTTTATTTTCATTGAAGTATTAATAATAAAAGGAATGACTGCAAAGCCAAAGGATAACTGTGATTATATAATAATACTTGGCTGCCAGATAAGAGGTGACCACATAACAAGGTCACTTAAGAACCGGTTAGATGTTACTGTTTCCTATGCAATAGATAACCCTGATACCACAATAATAGTATCAGGCGGCAGGGGAAAAGGTGAAAATACAACAGAAGCATTTGCAATGTATAATTATCTGGTGTCTAAAGGGATAGACGGCTCGCGCATAATACAGGAAGATAAGTCAACAGATACATCAGAGAACATGAAGTATTCAGTACAATACATAGAGAATAAAGATTCACTGGTTGGCATAGCAACCAACAACTTCCATATAGCAAGAAGCCGCCTTCTTGCCAGACATGCAGGATTAAACAATACCTGTGGAATGCCAGCAGAAAGCGACCATGTACTCTTCATAAACTATATGGTAAGAGAAGCAATCGGAATAGTAAAAGATTTTGTGTTCGGAAATTTTTAAGAATTTATTATTTATATATAAAAAAGAAGTACCTGTATTTTAGTCTGATAACCGAATTATTACGAACCCAGTGTAAGTTATGCTGCTATTTGCAAAATGGTATTGCAGAAAAGCTCGTTCAAGCGAAGCGCGTTTGCTTTTCTGCGATATAAAAAGCTCTGCAAATGGCAGCATTTACTTACACAAGGTGAGTAATATCTGAGGTTATCAGACTAAAATACAGGTACTTCTTTACATATATTAATGATAAAACCTCTGTATTTCATTGATTAAAGAATAAGTCTGATTGTATCCATCGTTATACATTGAAAGAATCTTATTAAAGTCCTTTTCAATCTTTCCAAAGCCCTTGCTTTTAGTAGGGCGGATAACGAGGCAGCGGCCTTCTTTTTCGTAGCGTTCAAGACGCTTTAAGCACCGGTTGTAACGTTCAGCACGAAGAAGAATATCACGCTGAATTTCAGGATATTTAAGGAAAGCTCTTGCAAGGGTCCGCACTGAACTTGTTGTCTGCTTCTGATAGCCTGCTTCACGGGTAAGAACAACAACAACTCTGTCACAGCCATCTTCAAATGCTTTTTCAAAAGGTATGGAATCACTTAAACCACCATCAAGGTAAGGTGTCCCATCAAGATATATAAGAGGAAAAGCCAGTGGGAGAGCACATGTTGCCCGTAAAAGCTGGTTGGTGCGGTCATATCCTGTGAATGTTTTATATTCAGGTTTTCCGGTGAGTACATTAGTTACAACACATTTGAAAGTACCTTTATATCTGTGAAATGCATCATAATCATAAGGCACAAGTTCATTTGGAATAGTGTCAAATGTGAAATTAAGCCCATAAAGAGAACGGTTATCCCTGTGTACCATGTTACTAAGTCCCACATAACGTTTATCATTTCTATAATCAATAAGAATCTTTAAGTTTCTTCCAATCTGTCCTGATGCCATGGATACGCCGTATGCAGCGCCGGCTGATACACCAATCATGTAATCAGGCATAATTTTATTTTCTAACATGGCATCCATAACACCGCATGAAAATATGGTTCTGAATGCGCCACCTTCAAATACAATTCCTGTTTTCATAATCTGACCTTTCTGAATAATAACTTTATACAAAATGTGTATGATATTTTTATAAAAGCATTTACAATGAATTATTGATTATATTTTCGTATTTAATCAGCATATAGTCAATAAAAATCTATGTTTTTGGCTATATTTGTTAAAAATGGGTTGCTTAAAGGCATTTTTTAGTGTACAATTTCTATAAAATATGGGCGGAATTGATATATATGTTTCCCCATATAAGTTGACAAGGAGACAGAAATAATGGACGCAGTAGTAAAGTATATTGACGGACTTCTGGAAAAAAGCACACCAGATGCTCCTGTATGGAACATTGAAAAGATTAAGCAGGGCCTTAAGTCAAAGTGGAACTATATTGATGGCTGTATGATTAAAGCAGTTCTTCAGATGTATGACTTAACCAAGGATGAAAAGTATCTTAAGTTTGCAGATGATTTTATAGATTACAGAGTCTTTGAAGATGGTACAATAGATGGCTACAGCATTGGTGAGAAGAATATTGATAATGTTAATGCTGGTAAGACTTTATTTGAATTATATGATCTTACAGGTAAGGAAAAGTATAAGAAGGCAGCAGATTTAGTATATTCACAGATAGAGATTATGCCTAGATGCCAGAATGAAGCAAGAAGCTTCTGGCATAAGGATATATATCCTAATCAGGTATGGCTTGATGGTCTTTATATGGGACTTCCATTCTATCTTGAATATGAGACAAGATACAATGACAGAAAGAATTACTCTGATATTTTCGGACAGTTCAAGTTCGTAATTGAGAATATGAGGAATCCTATTAACGGACTTTATTTCCATGCAATGGATACAAGCAGGGAAGCATTCTGGTGTGATAAGGTTACAGGTTTATCACAGCACAGCTGGTTAAGAGCTATTGGCTGGTATACAATGGCGCTTATTGATACACTTGATCAGGTTGATAATAAGGACCATAAGTATGATGCTGAATGCAAGATGCTTGAGGATGCATTTAAGGATCTTGTCGATTCAATGCTTAAGTATCAGGATGAGAGTGGTATGTGGTATCAGGTAGTTAATTATGGTGGTATGGATAAGAACTATCTTGAGACAAGCGGAAGTTCAATTATGGCATATGCACTTCTTAAGGCTATACGTCTTGGATATCTTTCTGATGATTACGCACAGTATGCCAAGAAAGCAATTGATGGCATCTGTGAAAGATACCTTAAGACTAATGAAGATGGTTCATTATCACTCGGTGGTATCTGTCTTGTTGCAGGACTTGGTGGTAATGGAAGAAGACCTGGTACATATGACTATTATATGTCAGAGCCAATCGTAGAAGATGATGCCAAGGGTGTAGGACCATTCCTTCTTGCATATACAGAGCTTTTAAGATACGAGAATAAATAACAGACAGAATAGAGAACATAATAAAACGGGGTCTTACAGCATATGTCTGGGACTCCGTTTTTTATATATCTGAAGGAGATTAATTATGAAGAAACCATATATAACATTGGAAGAAGCACTTGCAGCAAGAGAAGAAGGAAGGAGAAGCGTTAAATTCCTTACAGAGGCTAATGGATGTATCAATGGCTGTTGTTCAGGAGTTACAATATGTTCAGAAACAGAGTTTAATCCAGATCCTGGATTTCATGATGACCAGGAGGGATTTTTTGTGTTGGAAGGAAATGGATTTGTCAGGCTTGACAACGAAGAGTTTGAGGTTAAAGCGGGGGATTCATTCATAGCATTACCGGGTGTAAGACATACAATGAAAACGGTAGATTCAGAAAAGCCATTGAAAGTTTTCTGGTTTCATAGTGGAATCTGATCAGATATATTTTGCGGCTGGCTTGATGGGGAGCTGATATGGAGGTTGCAATGTTTGATGAACTAAGCAGTGAAGATGAGAAGAAGAAATGGCTGTTTAAAGAGAATATAAGGCTGCAGGAATTAAGCAGAAATCTGGAAGATGAGAGAAAACTCATTGAGATTCAGATGGGGATGCTTCAGAGACAGCAGAGTAAGAATATGCTGCTAAAGAAACAGCTTGAGAGTCAGAGAGATTTATTTGAACAAAAATGGAATATTCTGGAAAGGGAAACAAGACAGCTTGCAATTGATAAAGATAAGTTCGAGCGGGAAAAGCTTATATATAAGGACAAGGTTTACCGTGAGGCAAGGCGCAGTATGTCCAATGCTGAAAATGTAAAGATATTCTTTAAGGGTGTTGAGGATACAGCATCCTTAAAAAAGCGTTATAAGGCGCTTTTAAAGATATATCATCCTGATAATATGCATGGAGATAAAGAACTTTTACAGGCAATTAATACAGAATATGAAAGATTATCAAGATTTTATCTTGGAACATAATAAAAAATGATGTATAATAAGCGTTAGTTTTGTAAAACAAGGCAGAAAATAAGGAGGAATATATGTTTAAGATTAACGATAATTATTTAAAGCTTCCAGGAAGCTATTTATTTTCAACAATCGGTAAGAAAGTAGCAGCTTATCAGCAGGCTAATCCAGATAAGGAAATCATCAGACTTGGTATTGGCGATGTTACACAGCCATTAGCACCGGCAGTAATTGATGCATTACATAAGTCAGTTGACGAGATGGGACATGCCGAGACTTTCCACGGATATGCACCAGATCTTGGATATGAATTCTTAAGAAGTGCAATTGCAGACCATGATTACAAGAAGCGCGGATGTGATATATCAGCAGATGAGATATTCGTATCAGATGGAGCAAAGTCTGATTCAGGTAATATCGGAGATATCTTCTCAGTAGATAATAAGATTGCAGTATGTGACCCTGTATATCCTGTATATGTTGATACTAATGCAATGGCAGGAAGAACAGGAGATTATATTCCAGAGAAGCAGGCATGGAGTAATGTTGTTTATATGCCTTGTACAGCAGAGACTAACTTTGCACCAGAACTTCCAAAAGAAACACCAGATATTATATATCTCTGCTTCCCTAACAATCCAACAGGTTCAACAATCACTAAGGACGAACTTCAGAAGTGGGTTGATTATGCTAATAAGGTTGGTGCTGTTATTATCTATGATGCAGCATATGAAGCATACATTTCAGAACCAGATGTTCCTCATACAATATATGAGTGTGAAGGTGCAAGAACATGTGCAATCGAACTCAGGTCATTCTCTAAGAATGCAGGATTTACAGGTGTAAGACTTGGCTTCACAGTTATTCCTAAGGATCTTAAGTGTGGAGATGTAACACTTCACAGCCTCTGGGCAAGAAGACATGGAACTAAGTTTAACGGAGCTCCTTACATTGTACAGAGAGCAGGCGAGGCAGTTTATTCAGAAGCTGGACAGAAGCAGACAGGTGAGCAGATTGCTTACTACATGAACAATGCAAAGACAATTCTTGAAGGACTTAAGTCAGCAGGATATACAGTATCAGGTGGTGTTAATGCACCATATATCTGGTTAAAGACTCCAGATAAGATGACAAGCTGGGAATTCTTCGATTACCTTCTTGAAAAGGCTAATGTTGTTGGTACACCAGGTTCAGGATTCGGACCAAGTGGTGAAGGATACTTCAGACTGACAGCATTTGGTTCATACGAGAACACAGTTAAGGCACTTGAGAGAATCAAGGCGCTTTAATCAGTAATATAATAGGTATTAATAATAAAAATGCTGTGCGTTAACAAGATGATGTTAATGCACAGCATTTTTTATAAAATTAATTAGCTTTTTTAGTTTCGTCTTTCTTCTCAGGTATAATCTTTACAATAACAGATTCAGCTCTGTTAGAAGCAACCTTTTCGACAAACATCCAGACATTATCAACAGTGATTTTATCACCGGCTTTAGGAAGTCTGTCAAGTCTTTCAACGATAAGTCCACCAACTGAATCATTATCTTCAGATTCAAGTTTAGTGCCAAGTTCATCGTTTAAATCGTCGAGTTTAAATGAACCATCAACTCTGTATGTAGTATCATTAATCTTAGATAAAGCTTCCTTTTCGTCAGTATCATATTCATCACGGATTTCACCAACAATCTCTTCAAGCAGGTCTTCTGTAGTAATCATTCCTGATGTTGTTCCATATTCACTAAGGACAATGGCAATGCTTGTTGAACTTAACTGCATTTCCTTAAACAGGTCAGAAGTATTCTTCTGCTCAAATGTAAAGAATGGCTTTCTGATAATGTTCCTTATGTTAAATGTATCGTTATCAGAAGGATTGACAATTAAATCCTTAATATTAAGAATGCCAATTACATTATCGGGTGTATTCTCATAAATAGGAATACGTGTATACATTGTCTGCCTGAACAGAGAAATTATATCATCATATGATGAGTTGACATCAGCAAGAGTCATATCAATCCTTGGAATCATAACATCTTTAGCTGTTGAATCACCAAAATCAAAGAGGTTATTAATGATTTTCTTTTCATTAGATTCAATTACACCTTCCTGCTGGCTTACATTAACAATGGTTCGTATCTCATCCTCAGTAAATATATCTTTCTTCTTGTTATTGTCAATTCTTAATAACCATAAGAAGAAGCCTGCAAGGTGGTCTACTATGAATATAACGGGTGTAAGAACAATCATAAGCACCCATATTATAGGAGCATAAGCCATTGCCATATTAGTGGCATACATGTTGGCAGTATTCTTAGGTGTAATCTCACCAAATATAAGAACAAGAAGCGTAAGAACACCGGTAACAATACCTGTCGCTTTATTACCCCATACACTGATTGTAAATGATGTAGCTAATGCAGAACAGCTGATATTGACTATGTTATTGCCAATAAGAACAGCAGAGAGCATCTTTGCCGGCTGGTCAATAATCTTAATTACAAGAGCAGCCCTCTTATTACCCTCTTCAACTAAAGACAGCACTTTGATTCTGTTCACAGTGATAAATGAAGTCTCTGCAGATGAGAAAAATGCTGATAAAACCAATAAAATAACAATTGCAATAAGTTGGATGATACTATCCGTATCCAAGAAAAATCCCTCCAGTCATAAAATTAAAATATTTCTTTTCATTCTACAGTACGCACATTGTGCCGTCAAGTGCTATTAAAGAAAACAGGAGATAATCATAAGATAACATTTTTAATCATACAATTAATAAAAAGAGGACAACAAAGGAAATCAATGGATTATATAAGAAAAATGGTGAAATCTCTTATTGCAGGATATGTTATAACTCTGCTTATGCTAGGACTTCTTACATATTTTATGAGAAAATTTATACTTGACGAGAAAGCGGTTGATAATATTATATTTGGAATATATGTGGCAGGAAGCTTTACCGGTGCAATGTTTAGTGCATGGATGATAAAAAGGAGGAGAGTTGCTGCAGGAATTATATATGGAGCAGTGTATATTACAGTGTTATTGGTAATAGCTGCAATAATGAAGAAACAGGTACCGGACAGTAGTAATAATATCGCCATGTCAGTAGCTGCATGTGTGGCTGCAGGGGCATTTGGTGGATTTTTCAGTCCATAATGTGGGTAATGATAATAACAAATAATTTTTTTGTGAAAAATTTTAAAAAATAAAAAAGGAAAAACACATGTTTTGTTGAATAATTAAATTGTGAGCTTTAAAATTAGTGTTTCAGTGCGGGAGGCACATACAGATGAACATTAGAGAGGAACAGGAAAAGAGGGAACATCTGATATTCAGCCCATATGCAAGCTTTTCTGACGAGTCAAGAGGACGCGACAGAGATGAAGAACCATGTCCTATGAGGACTATATATCAGAGAGACAGAGACAGAATTATTCATTGTAAGACATTCAGGCGTTTAAAGCATAAGACGCAGGTGTTTCTTGCACCAGAGGGAGACCATTATAGAACAAGACTGACTCATACCTTAGAGGTTGCCCAGATTGCAAGAAGTATAGCAAGGGCACTTAATCTTAATGAAGATCTGACAGAAGCTATTGCATTGGGGCATGACCTTGGACATACACCATTTGGACATGCAGGTGAGAGAACACTTAATTCTTTATGTCCTATGGGATTTGCTCATTACAAACAGAGTATAAGAGTTGTTGAATTTCTTGAAAAGGATGGTCAGGGACTAAACCTTACATGGGAAGTGCGTGATGGAATATTGAACCATAGAACATCAGGCAATCCATCAACTCTTGAAGGAAAAGCAGTTAGACTTTCCGATAAGATAGCGTATATTAATCATGATATAGATGATGGAATAAGAGCAGGGATATTGAAGGAAAGTGACATTCCTTCAGAATATACTGATGTTCTTGGTAATTCAACCAAGGAAAGACTTAATACCATGATTAGCGATATTATAATGAACAGCATAGGAAAGAATGATCTTGTAATGTCAGAGCCTGTACGTAAAGCAATGACAGAATTAAGAAAATTCATGTTTGAAAGTCTGTATCTTAATCCGACAGCTAAAAGTGAGGAAGCAAAAGCAGATAAGCTGATAACAGAATTGTACAGATACTATGTTGCGAATACAGACAAACTGCCGGATACATATAAGAGATTTATAACAGAATTTGACGAAAGACCGGAGCAGGTTGTGTGTGATTATATAGCTGGCATGAGTGACCAGTATTCAATAAGTAAGTTTCAGGAAATCTTTGTACCAAAGGCCTGGAAGGGATGAAGTAATGTATTCAAGAGAAGTAATAGATGAAGTAATATCCCGGAATGATATAGTTGATGTTATATCCGGGTATGTCAAATTGAAAAAGAATGGAAGTTCATATACCGGACTATGTCCGTTTCATAATGAAAAATCACCATCATTTTCGGTTTCAGGACAGCGGCAGTTATATCATTGTTTTGGATGCGGCGCTGGGGGTAATGTCATAACATTTGTAATGGAATATGAGAATATGACATTCTTAGAGGCAGTTAAGATGCTGGGAGAGAGAGCCGGAGTTGCACTGCCGCAGACGTCTATGTCAGAAGAAGACCGCAAAGAAAGAGGGATAAGAGACAGGCTTTTAGAGATTAATAAGATTGCTGCCACATATTATTACAGGCAGCTTAGAAGTGAGAATGGGAAAGCCGGACTTGATTATCTTAAGAAGCGTGAATTGTCTGACAGTACGATTAACAGCTTTGGACTGGGGTATGCAACACAGTCAACAGGTAATCTGTACAAGCTGTTGAAGGACAAAGGTTATGATGATGATATTCTGAAGGAATCAGGACTTTTTACTTATGAGAGAGGCATTCATGAAAAGTTCTGGAACAGAGTAATTTTTCCAATTATGGATATTAATAATAAGGTCATAGGATTTGGTGGACGAGTTATGGGTGATGCCAAGCCAAAGTACCTTAATTCACCGGAGACAAGATTGTTTGACAAGAGCCGCAATCTGTATGGACTTAATATAGCAAGAACGTCAAGAAAGCCTAACATGATAATATGTGAAGGCTATATGGATGTTATATCAATGCATCAGGCGGGCTTTAACCAGGCGGTTGCGTCACTTGGAACGGCACTGACACCGGGACATGCAAGGCTGTTAAAAAGATATACAGATAATGTGCTTATAACTTATGACAGTGATGAGGCAGGAGTTAAGGCGGCACTTCGAGCAATACCGATTCTTAAGGAAGCAGGGCTTTCAACGAAGGTAATTAATATGCGGCCATATAAGGATCCTGATGAGTTTATTAAGGCTATGGGTGCAGAGGCATTTCAGGAAAGAATTGATAATGCAGAGAACAGCTTTATGTATGAGATAGGAACCATGTTAAGAAATTACGACAGGGGGGATCCGGAAAGCGAGACTGCATTTGAAAGAGAGGTTGCAGCAAAGCTTGTTACATTTAAAGAAAAGCTGGAACGTGATAATTACCTTAAAGCAGTGTGCAGGCAGTTTATGATACCAGAAGATGGCATGAGGCAGATGGTATCAAGACTTGGTAATCAGGAAGGGATTATTTCAAGAAATGCAGGTGCAGGTACTCCGCAGCCAACTGTTGAGCGTAAGCCGAAGAAGAAGCGTGAAGATGGTTTAAGACAGGCAGAGAAAATGCTTCTTACATGGCTCATAAGTGACAGGGACATATTTGATAAGGTTGCAGGTTACATTAAGCCAGAGGATTTTATTGACCCGTTATTTTCGGGTGTGGCAGAGAAAGTATATGAACAGTATGGGACAGGAAATATAAGTCCTGCTGCAATTATAGCTGATTATGCAACAACAGAAGAACATACGGAAGTCGCAGCAATGTTTTCGGCAGACCTCGATGAGAGCCTTAATAATCTGGAAAGAGAAAAGACTCTTAATGACATTGTTATCAGAATTAAGGCTAACAGCCTTAATCATGAACTTAATAAGACTGTAGATCCGAAGCGTATGCAGGAGATAATAATTGAACAGCAGAAGCTGAATCAGATTCATATTAAGTTATAAATATATAGAGCGTGTTACGCGAAGAAGAATGGAGAAGAGAAATGGCTAAGAAAATGATAGAAACATTAGAAGAGAATGTTAAGGAGACTAAGGAAGAAAAGACAACAGAAAAGAAGACTCCTGCAAAAAAAGCAGCAGCAAAGAAGACAACTAAGAAAGATGAGATTAAAGAAGAAGTAAAAGAAGAGACAGAAAACAGTGACGCAGATGATGCAGAAGCACAGGAAGCTAAATTCTGGGAGAAGATAGAGGGTATTCTTGCAATAGCCAAGAAGAAAAAGAATGTACTTGATTATCAGGAAATTATGACATATTTTCAGGATACAGATTTTGAAGCTGACAGAATGGAGAAGGTATTTGAAATTCTTGAGCTAAAAAAAGTAGATGTAAGAATGAATGATGTACCTGATGAAGATGAGGATATTATTCTTGATGATGAAGATGAGATTGATATTGAGAAGATAGATCTTTCTGTTCCTGATGGAATCGGTCTTGATGATCCAGTAAGAATGTATCTGAAGGAGATAGGTAAAGTACCTCTTCTTAGTGCTGATGAAGAGATTGAATATGCCAAGAGAATGGAAGAAGGAGATGAGGAAGCCAAGAAAAGACTTGCAGAAGCTAACTTAAGACTTGTTGTAAGTATTGCAAAACGTTATGTTGGACGTGGTATGCAGTTCCTTGATCTTATTCAGGAAGGTAACTTAGGTCTTATAAAGGCTGTTGAGAAATACGATTACAGAAAAGGATTCAAGTTCAGTACATACGCTACATGGTGGATCAGACAGGCTATTACAAGAGCTATAGCTGACCAGGCCCGTACTATAAGAATTCCTGTTCATATGGTAGAGACAATTAACAAGCTTGTAAGAGTACAGAGACAGCTGCTTCAGGAACTTGGAAGAGAACCATCACCAGAGGAGATTGCAGAGAATATGGATATTCCTGTAGAGAGAGTAAGAGAGATTCAGAAGATTTCGCAGGAACCGGTATCTCTTGAGACACCTATTGGTGAAGAGGAAGACAGCCATCTTGGAGATTTCATTCAGGATGATAATGTTCCTGTTCCGGCAGAGGCAGCAGCTTCTACACTTCTTAAGGAACAGCTTGTTGAAGTACTTGGAACTCTTACAGAAAGAGAGCAGAAGGTATTAAGATTAAGATTTGGTATGGATGATGGAAGAGCAAGAACTCTTGAGGAAGTTGGTAAAGAATTCAATGTAACAAGAGAACGTATCAGACAGATTGAAGCCAAGGCATTAAGAAAGTTAAGACACCCAAGCCGCAGCCGTAAGTTAAGAGATTATCTTGATTAGGATTAAGCTATGGTAAGAATATCGGACAGATTAAGAACAGTTGCACATATGTGTAATAAGGGCGCAGTCGTGGCTGACATAGGTACAGACCACGGCTATCTTCCTATATATCTTGTGCAGGAAGGAATAGCTCCGTCTGCTATTGCGATGGATTTAAGAAAAGGTCCGCTCGAAAAAGCAAAGAAGCATATATGTGATAATTGTTTAGAGGACAGAATACAGACAAGACTTTCAGACGGATTGGAAAAGCTTTCAGAGAATGAAGCTGATATTATAACCATATGTGGTATGGGTGGCAGGCTTATAGCTGATATTGTAACTAAGGGGATGAATGTTATTACCCGAATACATCACTTATAGTATCACCGCAGTCAGAAGTAGGAGATTTCAGACATTTTCTTGTTTCACAGAGATTGGTTGTTGATGATGAGAAGATGCTTAAGGAAGATGGTAAGTATTATTTTATTATCAAATGCAGTCAGACGAAAATGTTTATTCTGAATACAGTGAGACGCAATATCAGTACGGATGGAAGCTTTTAGAGAACAAAGATAAGACTCTTTATGAATATCTTATAAAAGAAAGAGACTAATGATGGGATAAGTAACAGTCTTAAGAAAGATGAGAGTAATCCTACGGTTAAGTTAAGATTACAGCAGCTTTCGCAGAAGAATAATATAATTATGGATGCATTGTCATATTATGACTGATGCGTAAGAGGAGGATGCTATGGGAATGACACTGGCACAGCTTGCAGCAGAGAAGCAGAACGAATATAAGGATGAGATTATACTCGCTAATGTTAATGGTAAGCTTAAAGAACTTGGAGAAGAATATATCCCTGATAGTGATGTTACATTTGTTACAACTTCGACATCAATAGGTAATGAGACATACAGAAGAAGCGTGGTTCTTCTTATGCTTGCAGCCATAGATAAGATACACAGGAATATTGACAGAGTTGTTGTTGAATATTCTTTAAGTAAGGGATTGTACTGTACATTTGATGGAGACTTCAGACCCGACAAAGAGTTTATAGATGAAGTTAAGTCAGTTATGCACAGTATGGTTGAGAAGGATCTTCCAATCAAGAAAGAACTGATGAAGATATCTGATGCTATGAATCTTTTAAAGAAAAAGGAATGACAGATAAGACATCACTGTTCAAATACAGAAGAAGTTCATTTGTTAATGTGTATGACCTGAATGGCTACAAAGATTATTTCTACGGATATATGGCATCTTCTACAGGCATGCTTGGGGTATTTGACATATTCCTGTATGACGAGGGAATAGTGTTACAGCTTCCGGTTAAGAACGCACCTCTTGAAGTTCCTGAATTTAATCCACAAACAAAGCTGTTTAATGTGTTAAAGGAAAGCACAAGCTGGGCAAAGATGCTTGGCATGTCTACGGTTGGAGAACTTAATGACCATATAACTAATGGGGATATGACTTCTTTTATGCTTACGCAGGAGGCACTTCAGGAACAGAAAATTGTTGAGATAGTTGATGAGATAAAGAAAAGACCGCATACTAAATTCATCATGATAGCCGGTCCATCTTCTTCAGGAAAGACAACATTTTCACATAGATTATCAATTCAGCTTATGGCTAATGGATATAAGCCACACCCAATTGCTGTCGATAATTACTTTGTTGAAAGAGAGCAGACACCTATTGATGAGAATGGTGATTACAATTATGAAGACCTTCATGCAGTAGACATTGAACTTTTTAATAAGCATATGACCAGACTTTAACGGAGAAAAAGTGGAGCTGCCGGAATTTAACTTTAAGTTCGGAAGAAAGGAATATAACGGTAATTTCTTACAGTTAGGGAAGAGGATGTTCTTGTAATAGAAGGAATCCATTGCCTTAATGATGAATTATCATATTCACTTCCAATAGATAGTAAGTTCAAGATATATATCAGTGCACTTACACAGCTTAATGTAGATGAACATAACAGGGTATCAACTACAGATGGAAGACTTTTAAGAAGCGCTTGTAAGAGATTACAGGACAAGAGGAGCATCTGCAAAGAAGACTCTTTCAATGTGGGAGTCTGTAAGAAGAGGCGAAGAGAAGAACATCTTCCCATTCCAGGAGCAGGCGGATGTTATGTTTAACTCAGCAATGCCATATGAACCATGTGTATTAAAACCATTCGTTGAGCCTATACTTTTCCAGGTAACAGAAGCTGACCCTGAATATCAGGAAGCAAACAGGCTGCTTAAGTTCATGAACTATTTTCCATGCGGCTACGAGAACGTACCAATCGATTCTATATTACGGGAATTCGTAGGCGGAGGATGTTTCAAGGTGTGATGATAAATAAAACACCCAGGGCTTAGTGCTCTGGGTGTCTGCTTCAAGTGAATTTCTGTATTCACGGACATCTCAAAAGGCTTGCGACATAGCCTGGGGTCTTTTTATCGATGTTATCTTTAATTGTTTCAAGCATTTCAATATACTGTTCAAGAATGTTGCTGATTGCAGAGCTGTTAGTCAAACATATCTGTTCCCACATTTCAGGAGAAGAAGCTGCAACTCTTGACATGTCACGAAAGCAACCTGCGGCAAGTAACTGCATATGCTTTTCTTCGTCATCATTATCTGATACTACATGAACGAGTGCAGTTGATAAAAGATGTGGAACATGGCTTATGGCGGCTACTGATTTATCGTGTACATGATAGTCCATGACAATAGGGTTCATGCCAACATCTGATGCAAATTGTTTCATGAATTCGATTTTTTCAGGCTTGGTTTCTTTGGTCGGTGTGATTATGTACCTTGCACCTTTATAATTGATGAACTTGAATTTTCATAACCTGTTTTTCGGAGCCGGCCATAGGATGTCCACCAATAAAGCGGTCATTAAGTCCTAATGAATCTGCTGCTTCATGTATGATAGTCTTGACACTCCCAACGTCAGTAATTATGCAGTCCGGATTGGCAATGGCTTTTAATTTTGTAAGATATTCTGTGATAGTAATTACAGGTGTGCATAACAGGATTATGTCACACTGTGTAAATGTTTCATCTACCGCGTGCGGCAACATCAACAATACCATCAGCAACCGCGGCTTTAACCGGTTCTAGATGTCTGCTTGTGGCAGTTATATGATAATCCCTGCCACTTTCTTTAAGGGCATGGGCTAAGGCTCCTGCAATGAGTCCGAAACCTATGAATCCAACCTTTGTCTTCATATGTTATAACCTCCATGTAAGAAATATTAATATTCATGTGAATAGTGGTATTTTAACACTTTAAAGCGATAATGTAAAGACGGCTATTTAATTGACAAATTAAAGTGATGTGTGTAGAATGTTTTATGCGTTTTAAGGAGGAATGTGTTATGTCGGCAGTATATAACCACAAAACAGTTGAAAGAAGTGGCAGCAGATATGGCAGGATGAAAAGCCTTTGCTGCAACTAATGATTATTCAAAACCAAAGTATTATGCACTTGTGGAGTTCCCATATCCATCAGGACAGGGGCTTCATGTAGGTCATCCAAGACCATATACAGCGCTTGATATCGTAGCAAGAAAGAGAAGAATGCAGGATATAATGTTTTATATCCAATGGGTTGGGATGCATTTGGTCTTCCAACAGAGAACTATGCTATTAAGAACAAGATTCACCCTAAGATAGTTACTAAGAATAATATAGATCATTTTAAGGAACAGCTTCAGTCAATTGGTTATTCATTTGACTGGGACAGAGAGATTAATACTACAGATCCTGATTATTATAAGTGGACTCAGTGGATTTTCCTTAAGCTTTTAAGGCTGGACTTGCATATAAGGTGAGATGCCTATCAACTGGTGTACTTCATGTAAGGTAGGTCTTGCTAATGAAGAAGTAGTTAATGGTGTATGTGAAAGATGTGGTTCACCTGTTGTCCGTAAGGTCAAGAGTGAGTGGATGCTTAAGATTACTGATTATGCAGATAAGCTTATAGAAGGACTTGACCATGTCGATTATATCGAGAGAGTTAAGACACAGCAGAAGAACTGGATTGACGTTCTACAGGTGCTGAGGTTGATTTTGCAATTGCTGGTAAGGAAGATAAGTTAAGAATATATACAACAAGATGCGATACACTTTTCGGTGTTACTTATATGGTTGTATCACCAGAGCATCCATATCTTGATAAGTATAAGGATGAGATTAAGAACTGGGATGAAATAGAAAGCTATAGAGAGCAGGCTCAAGAAAGTCAGATTTCGAGAGAGCAGAGCTTGCAAAGGATAAGACAGGTGTAGAGATTGACGGACTTAAGGCAGTTAATCCGGTTAATGGCAAGGAAGTTCCAATCTGGGTATCAGATTATGTACTTATGAGCTATGGTACAGGTGCTATCATGGCTGTTCCTGCTCACGATGAAAGAGACTGGGAGTTTGCCAAGAAATTTAACCTTCCTATCATTCAGGTTGTAGCAAAGAACGGTGAAGAAGTTGATGTTAATGAGGCAGCATTTACAGATGTAGCAACAGGTGTTCTTATTAATTCGGATTTCATTAACGGACTTGAAGTTAAAGAAGCTAAGGAAAAGATGATTGAATTCCTTACAGAAAAGGGAATTGGTAATGCAAAGGTTAATTATAAGCTCCGTGACTGGGTATTCTCTCGTCAGAGATACTGGGAGAGCCTATTCCAATTGTTCATTGTGACAAATGTGGCTATGTTCCAGTTGATGAGAGCGAACTTCCATTACTTCTTCCAGAGGTAGAAAGTTATATGCCTACAGATAATGGAGAATCACCTCTTGCAGCCATGACAGACTGGGTTAATACAACATGCCCATGCTGTGGCGGACCAGCTAAGAGAGAGACTGATACAATGCCTCAGTGGGCTGGATCATCATGGTATTTCTTAAGATATACAGATCCACATAACACAGAGACACTCGCAAGTCAGGAAGCACTTAAGTACTGGCTTCCGGTAGACTGGTATAATGGAGGAATGGAGCATACAACATTACACTTACTCTATTCAAGATTCTGGCACAGATTCCTTTACGACCAGAAGGTTGTACCTTGCCCAGAGCCATATCAGAAGAGAACATCCCACGGTATGATTCTAGGTGAGAACGGCGAGAAGATGAGTAAGTCAAGAGGCAATGTTGTTAATCCTGATGATATCGTAAGAGATTATGGTGCAGATACATTAAGAACATACGAGATGTTTATCGGTGCATTTGACGCAGCAGCTTCATGGTCAGAGGATGGCGTTAAGGGCTGCCGCAGATTCTTAGACAGAGTATGGAAGCTTCAGGATATAATGACTGATGAGGAAGCGTTTCTCTAAGGAATTTGAGACAAAGATGCATCAGACAATTAAGAAAGTTTCGTTTGATTATGAGAATCTGAAATACAATACAGCTATTGCACAGCTCATGACTATGCTCAATGATTTCAGCAAGGCGTAAGATTACTAGGGAGAACTCAAGACATACCTTATCTTACTTAATCCGGTTGCTCCACACATTACAGAAGAGATGTGGGAAGCAATCGGCGAGAATGGAAGAGTATATCAGCAGACATGGCCTGAATACGATGAAGCTAAGACAGTTGAGTCAACGGTTGAGATAGCAGTCCAGATTAATGGAAAGACTAAGGCTACTATCAATATCGCCAAGGATGCTGACAAGGACGGTGTGATTGCTGCAGCTAAGGAAGCACTTGGAAGGGCTTTCTGGTAACATTATTAAAGAAATATATGTACCGGGAAGAATTGTTAATATTGTTGCAAAGTAATTAAGAATAATAAAACATTAATTCATATTAAGAAGAGAGAAGCTCAGGCAGAAGCCTGAGCTCTTTTCGCTTAGCTGCCCAGACATACTGTTGATGACTAACTGACAATCTTCTTTGTGAAGCGTTATACCGGATTTCTTAGCTTTATCATTGATTGCAAACAGAAGAGGGATGATTTCATCATTTTTCTTTCCCTGGGATAAAGTCTTGAATTCGTTGAGAAGAAGCTGCTTTCTAAAATCTAATTCTGACATAAAATCCTCCAAATATTAAAGATTAAGATTGTTTAACTGTTCTGTATAAGCTTCATACATTTTTGCTGGGCAGATTAAGAAAACTATTACTGCCATTCTGATCACGATTCAAAATGTTGAACAAATCGGACATTTTGTTATAGTTCTTAAAATTACTCAGAATATTCCGTAGATTGTCTGGACAGTAAGTAAGAATAACATTCATGATATTTTCATCTGAAAGTATATCCTGTATTGGACTGTTTAAAGAAAGGTGGGGCTTTGCAGAACATGCCGCAATACGAAGGCTTTCAGGGCGGCTGTAATAGTTCATTGTACATGAAAATTCATATGCACGGAGCAGAGGACTAAGTGTCTGCTGGGTATTAAATTCCATAAAAGGAAGAATTGCTTTGGCAAGCTGTATGAATTGTGGCAGTGTCTGCATATCAAATTCTGTTATGGGAAGTTCTTTCATGTGAACTCGGCGGAATATTTTATTCTATATATATTAGGTTATATGTCTTAATTATTCCTATAAGTCTTAGCAATTAATAAATAAGCCCATATAATATATAAAAAGGAATTATGATATGGTAATTAATATGGATGTTCAGGACAATGGCAATATACTTGTTGAAGAAGAGAATACCATATATGAAATAGATGGAAAATGTATGATGGAACATAATAATAATTAATATATAAGGGCTGCCGTTTAAGGCAGCCCCATATTAAATAATTACTGGCATCCACATCCACTGTTGCATCCGCATCCGTTGTTGCATCCGCAACCAAAGCCATTGAGGAAGTTAGTTCCATTGCCACATCCACAGCAGAAGAAGAGGAGAATTATAATCCAGAAGGAATTGCAACCATTTCCATAACCATTGTTGCATCCACATCCGTTATTTCCGTCAAAGAGGAGAAGGAGAATGATAATCCATACAATAGAATTGCAGTTATCTCCACATCCGCCGCATCCTCCGCAGTTTGTTGCTGCTAAATCACTCATGTAAAAGTCCTCCAAAATTAATCTACAATACAATATTATGGCTTACAGCATGACCCTGTTACACAGTATATGAAAATTTTATTGCAATCTTTAGGAAATTATTATATTCTAAATACAGTGCGTTTAAATGGAAAAGCACTATAAATATTAGCAAAGAGTGGGATGAATATTATGAAAGTATCGGTTATTATACCTTCACTGAATCCTGATAATAAGCTTGTAGCTGTAGTTGATGCTTTACTTGAAGAAGGCTTTAAGGACATCATTATTGTTAATGATGGAAGTGATGAGGAACATATGGCTCCTTTTAATGAAGTAGCAGCACATAGTGAATGTACAATTCTTACACATGAAGTTAACAAGGAAAAGGAAGAGGCTTGAAGACTGCATTTGAATTCTGCCTTGAGAATAGAAAAGATATTGACGGAGTTGTGACAGTAGATGGTGATAATCAGCATCGTGCCAAAGATATTAAGAAATGCAGTGAAACTATGGTCAGTACAGGAAATGTCGTTTTAGGCGTAAGGATTTTACTGGTGATGATGTACCGGCAAGAAGTAAATTTGGCAATAATATGACTAGTGGAGTATTTAAGGTGCTTTGCAGATTGAATATTTCGGACACACAGACCGGCTTAAGAGCAATACCTTACAAGTACCTTGAGACATTTGACAAGGTAGAAGCGAACGATTTGAGTATGAGACTAATATGCTGCTTGCTTTCAAAAGTATAATATTGGATTTCAGGAAGAATCGATAGAAACTGTGTACATAGAAGATAATTCATCATCACATTTTAATCCTGTCAAAGATTCAATTAAGATATACAAAGTGATATTTAAATATTTATTTAAAAGCACAGGCATGAAATATGTAGGAAGCTCTATTGCTTCGTGGGCTATAGATAATATAATATTTAATGTGCTTGAATTTGTGCTTATAGGGCTTACAGTCAGCTTAAGAATATTCATAAGTACAGCAGCGGCAAGAGTGCTTTCATCAGTTTTAATTTCTCGCTTAACAGAAATGCAGTATTTAAATCACAGTCCGGTCTTAAACAGACGGTGGTAAGATATTACATTTTATGGTTCTGTCAGCTTGCTTGTTCTTATGCTTTGGTGTATATTGCTACAAAGCTGCTGGCATTAAGCATTGTGCTTTCAGGAATTGCCAAGATAATAATTGATCTTGCATTGTTCTTGTAAGTTATCAGATTCAGAAAAGATGGGTTTTAAGTAACGGTTTAGGAGGAAGTTATAGTGGCAAAAAGAAAGAATAATATTGACGATATAGATATCGTTGATGATTTTGAACTTGAAGATATTGATGATTTTGATCCGTTTGATGTTTTAGATGACAGCTATGAAGATGAAAAGTCGTATGGTAACGATAAGCCACAAGTTGGCAATACATCTAATAGAAGAAATAAAAAGAAAAGAAGAATCCGGCTCTTGTATGGGCTGGAAGAGTCGGTGCAACCCTTCTGTCAACTGTTCTTATTCTGGTGATATTTCTGTATGCTGTTATGGCAATGCTTGTGTATGGACCGTCTAAGACAGCAAAGATTCAGTTTGTGCTTTCTGTACAGGAGACAAGTGCAATAGGATTTCTTGCTAACTGGTTCTGCTCTCAGGATGAGATAGACCAGATTAAGGCTAATAATGCAATTAAGGATACAGATGAGATAACAGATGCGGACTTGTAAATATTGATACAGCAGCCCAGGATCCAGAAACTCCTGATATTGAGATTGTGGACGTAAAGGGTGCTACATATTCTGGAAAACTCATGATTGTAAAAGATCCCAAGATTATTTGTGGGAATAGTTCCTGAATTTACCAATGGAAATGGAATGGTTGTTGCAGATATTGCAAAGAGATATGATGCAATCGGCGGAGTTAACGGAGGAGAATTTGTTGATGGAGAAACAACCTATACAGCAATGCCGATTGGTCTTGTAATGAAAGACGGAGAGATTCTTAATGATAATGGCGGAACATCTCATGTTACTGGAATTACATTTGATAATGCTTGTTCTTGGTAATATGAATGCTGCAAAGGCAAAGGAACTTAATATAAGAGACTGCGTAAGCATAAGTAATCATATTGGTCCGTTTCTTATTGTTAATGGAGAGGCTCAGGATATTGTTGGTATTGCGGGGGAACTAATCCAAGAACTGCTATAGGACAGACAGCAGATGGAAAGATTCTTCTTCTTGCAATAGATGGAAGACAGCCTAACAGTATAGGTGCAACATTTTCAGATCTCCAGGATATCATGGCACAGTATGGAGCTGTAAATGCATCTACAATGGATGGTGGAACATCAACACAGATGTATTATGATGGGAAGTAATAAATGTACCATATTCACCAACAGGCCCAAGAAGCTGTCCGACAGCATTTTAATTAAGTAAGGAGGAGAAAAGTAGTATGCCACGAAATAATAAAAAAAAGAAGCTTTCAAATTTTAAAAATTCTTATGTATATACTGGATTCTTCTTCGGTGTGATTACATTAATTATGCTTCATAGTCTTTTAAAAGATTATGAAGAGGGAATGCCATCAGGAACAATGGATAAGATTGTGAATCAGTTTACTCCTGATGGTATTGAAAGCTTTATCAGATAATGACGTGAAAGTAAATGAGTTTGAAACGAATGATACAATAACATCATATTTTACGGATAAGTTAAATGACGGTACAGTATCATATAAGAAGAAGCGCTGGTGAATATTCTGAAAAAACTCCTGTGTATGTAGTATATGCGGGTGATACGCCGATAGCAAAGGTTGAACTTAAATCAGGAAAGAATGCACATAAATTTAATAAATGGACTCTTGGAACTGTTTCTTTGGAGATTTTACAAAGAACATTGCAGAAGTTAAAATAACAGCTCAACAGGTGCTGATGTTTATATTAATGGAGTACAGGTTACTGATACATACAAGACAGAGTCAGAAGTTAAGTTTGCACCTTGTCTGCATGTGTCTGATTATGTTACGGTACCAACTAATGATGTGTATGATGTAGGACAGCTTATAGCACAGCCGGATATAACAGCAAAGCTTAATGGTAAGGATCTGACAGTTGATTATGACAAGAAGACAGGATATACAATTTACTATCCGTCGGATGATGAATTGTATAAAAGTATGGAATCTAGGATATATACAATAGCGGAGCAGTACGGAGCTTATATTATCAACAGGGAAGTCTTTCTAAGCTTTCAAGCTATATGGTTGGTACTGCGGCTGAATATGTAAGTGACATTCCAGCTATATGGGCATACCTGTGGGGAAGTCATATACTTATCAGTTCAACAATGAATCTATTACTAATTTCAGAAAGTATTCAGACAAATGTTTCTCATGTGATGTATATTATGACCTTTATGTTGATTACAAGACAGGTAATACAACATATAAGACATCGCTTACATATACATTTGTAAAACAGAATGGTACATGGATGCTGGCTGATTTCTTAATTAATTAATATAAAAATATAAGCCGTTCTGATCGTATGTGGTTGGAACGGCTTTTTAACAAAAAATTTATGGATTTTATTGTATATAAGATGTAAAATCTAATTCGAAAACAATTATTACATAAGATTTGGAGATGAATATGTCGGAGTCTAATAAACGTAATTTTATAGTTCATGGAAGTATTCTTGCAATTGCGTATTCTTGTCAGGATAATAGGCATGCTTTACAGAATTCCTGTAGTTAACATTATAGGAAGTGAAGGCAATGGTATATATGGAGCTGCTTTCAACATATATAATATAATGCTTGTGTTGTCTTCGTACGGACTGCCAATGGCTGTATCAAAGCTTGTGTCAGCAAGATTTACAAAGAAAAGATATAAAAGTGCTGCTAAAGTATTAAGATGTTCTTTAATGGTTGCAGTGTGTACAGGAGGTATCGCAGCACTTCTTGTATTTTTGGCGCTTCATTTATAGAGAATGTTATATATGGAGGAGGACTTCGGGACTTGCGGTTCCATTAAGGATTCTTGCACCGACAATATTCCTTGTTGCGATTCTTGGGGTTATAAGAGGATTCTTTCAGGGACAGAGTACAATGATTCCAACTGCCGTATCGCAGATACTTGAGCAGATTGTTAATGCGATTGTTAGTATTGCAGCAGATATGGAATGATGAAAGCATTTGCTTCATCACCTGATGTGGCTGCATATGGAGCGAGTACGCTTGGTACTGCGATGGGAGCACTTACGGCTGTTTTATTCATGGGATTTTTGTATGCGGTATATACACCGACATTTAACAGACTGAAAAGAAAGACAGACATACAGAGAACCAGAGCACAGGGCAGATTTGTAAGATAATCATATATACAATGATACCAATTATACTTGGACAGACATTTTATCAGATAAGTGCTTTGATAGACGATGTAATGTTTAGCAATATAATGGTTGGAAGAGATATTACTAAGAGCATATCTATGGATCTTGGTAATTTCAGTTCAAGCTACAGCCGCTTATAGGAATTCCACAGGGGTTGCATCTGCAATGTCTGCTTCGATGCTGCCTAGCGTTGTTGCATCATTTACAGACAGGGATTATGATTCTATATATGATAAGATTACTAAGACATTAAAGACTAACATGTTTATTGCTGTTCCATCATTTGTAGGGCTGTTTATTATAGGTCAGCCTATAATAAAGCTGTTATTTTCCCGCTATAACAGCGTTCAGGGTGGAATGATGTTAAAATAGGTGCGATTGCGGTAGTATTCTATACACTCTCTACAGTTACAAGTACAGCACTGCAGGAATTGACCGTGTAAATGTACCAATGATTCATTCATCTATATCACTTGCTGTTCATGTTGTGCTGGTATTCGTGCTTCTTAAGTTCTCGGCACTAGGAATATATGCAGTGGTTATAGGTAATGCAACATTTCCAATATTAATATTTATACTTAATCTAAGAACCTTATATCAAGAGATTGATTATACGATGCCGTATATAAGTGTATTTGCAAAACCAGGTATATCGGCACTTGTAATGGGCGTGTTTACATGGCTTTCATATAAGGGAATGTATACACTTACATCATCTAATGTTCTGGCACTGGTAATAGCCTTTATGGTTGCATTAATAACATATTTTGGTCCTTACTATGCTTTAACTAAGATGAGAGTATTTGAATAAAGCGAATGTGATTCCTGACTGGAAAGGAATAATATGCTTTGTGAGAATTGTCATCAGAATGAAGCTTCAATTCATTATACAGAAATAATTAACGGAGTTAAGAAGGAACACCATATATGCATGGATTGTGCAAGAAGCGCTTAATTTTGCAGGAATGTCAGACAGTTCAGATGCGGAGTTTCCATTTGTAAGGCTTCTGACGGGTCTGCTGGCTGGTAATTCAGCCCAGGTGGAAGATGGTCCTATGATGCATATCAGATGCCCTGGTTGTGGAATGACATTTGATGAATTTACTATGGTTGGTAAATTTGGTTGTGCTGAGTGCTATGGGGTATTTGGACCTCTTATTGAGGATAATATGAAAAGACTGCATGGAGATTCAGTTCATAGGGGAAAGATATATAAGAAGTACTCAGGGCTGTCTGATGGAAATAATGAGACAGATACTCTGCCAGTCATGGGATGAAAATGATGATTATGAAAGTCGTATCAGGAACTGGGGATAAAGTTAAGAGAGGCTGTTGAGATAGAGAATTATGAAGAGGCAGCCAGATTAAGGGACATGATTCACCAGTTAAAGAAAATGGATAATACGGATGATTCAACACAGGAGGCGGTCACGATGCTTAGATGGTTTGAAGAGGGCGGCAATAACTCTGATGTTGTTATATCAAGCAGAGTAAGGCTTGCCCGTAATATTAATGGATATAATTTTTCTTACAAGATGTCAGACACAGATGCTAAAAGCTGGTAAAAATGTTACTGACCAGTTAAAGACAGTGTCGCCAATAAGCGGTTATAATTCATATAATTTTGACTATCTTGATGCTTATCAGAAGATGGGCATGAGGGAGAGACATGTTATAAGTCCGTATCTTGAAAAGCAGATTACGCAGCGGATTTGTTGCACCTGATGAAGATGTGTCAATAATGATTAATGAAGAGGATCATATAAGAATACAGGCATTTGCTGCCGGAATGAATATGCAGAAAGCGTATACACTGGCTGATAAGATGGATGATGTTATCGGAGATGTACTTGATTATTCGTATGATCAGAAGTTTGGCTATCTTACAACCCTTCCATCTAATGCGGTACAGGAATGAGAGCAAGTTATATGCTACATTTGCCAGCGCTTGCAGGAAATGATAAAATATCAGGGCTGATTCCTGAGGTTGGAAGATTCGGACTTGTGCTAAAAGCAATGGAAGTGACAATAACAGAGCTTTAGGTGATATATACCAGCTTACTAATCTGGTAACACTTGGAAAGAGTGAGAAAGATATAATTGACAATCTGGATAATATAGCAGAACAGATTGTTGCACAGGAAAGAAATTACAGGAAGCAGTATATTACAAAAGAAAAATGACAGCACTTGATATGGTGTACAGGTCATATGGTGTGTTAAAATATGCCAGAAAGGTTACACTTAATGATGGAGAGCTGCTACTTTCCCAGATAAGATTCGGACTTGCATCAGGGCTTATTAAGGCTGACGGATTTGATGAGAGTAATATATATCAGCTTATGATTGGAATTCATCCGGCAAATCTTCTTATGATTTCTAACAAGGATATGGATGAAGAGGAACTGGAAGTGTCACGAGCTGATTTTATAAGAGAACATCTTCCAACAATACATTAACAGATATTTACGAAATTAATCATAGAAAGGGTTATAGATATGCAGAGCAGATTTACCAGCAAAGCGCGGAGGCACTTAATTATGCGGCAGATACAGCGGCTATGTTAGGTCATGGTTATATAGGTTCAGAGCATCTTCTTATAGGACTTATCAAAGCGGAGGGCGGACTTGCATCTTCAGTTCTTCTTAGCAATGATATTACGGATGAGAAGATAATTAATCTTGTTTGCCAGCTTATAGCACCAGATAGTGTAGTTAATGTTAAAGAACCATCAGGATATACTCCAAGGGTTAGACATATACTCGACAATGCAGCACGAGAGGCAGCAAGATTTAAGTCAGAGCTTATAGGAACAGAACACATTTTAATAGCAATAATAAAAGAAACAGACAGCGTAGCTTCAAGGCTTCTTAATACTATAGGGTTCCTGTCAAGAAGATGTATGTTGATCTTCTTATGGCTATGGGAGAAGATGCCGGCAGGGTTAAAGAAGATTTCCAGAATGGAAGACCAAGAGGAAATGATAAAAAAGCACAGCAACTCTTGACCAGTACAGCAGGATCTTACACAGATGGCAAGAGAGGCAGATTGGACCCTGTTATTGGCGAGGGAAGAAGAGATTCAGAGGGTTATTCAGATATTGAGCAGAAGAACTAAGAATAATCCTTGCCTTATAGGTGAACCGGGAGTTGGTAAGACTGCCATAGCAGGGACTTGCAGCCAGAATAGTTGGAAGGAAATGTGCCTGAGACAATTAAGGACAAGCGTCTTCTGACATTAGATTTGTCAGGTATGGTTGCCGGTTCTAAGTACAGGGGTGAATTTGAGGAAAGAATCAAGAAGGTAATAGCAGAGGTTAAAATGCTGGAAATGTATTACTTTTTCTGGATGAGATTCACACAATAATAGGTGCGAGGAGGAGCAGAGGGAGCAATAGATGCGTCTAATATATTAAAACCATCTCTTGCAAGAGGAGAAATCCAGCTTATTGGTGCTACAACTCTTGAGGAGTATAGAAAACATATTGAGAAGGATGCTGCTCTTGAGAGAAGATTCCAGCCTGTTAAGGTTGAAGAACCTACGGCAGAAGAGGCAATTCAGATATTAAGAGGCCTTAAGGGCAGGTATGAAGAGCATCATCATGTTACAATTACAGATGAGGCAGTAGTTGCAGCTGTTAAGTTATCTAAGAGATATATCAATGACAGATTCCTTCCTGATAAGGCTATTGATCTTATTGATGAAGCATCTTCTAAGACAAGGCTTGATGCATATGTAATGCCTGATGAGATTAAGACATTAGAGGCACAGATAGAACAGCTTACCAAGGATAAGGAAGAAGCAATAAAGTCAGAAGCTTATGAGCAGGCTGGTGAAATTAAGAAGAAACAGTTAAAGAAAAAAGAACAGCTTGAAAAGATGACAAAGCAGTGGCGGATAGTATCAATAAGAATAATCTTATTGTCGATGAAGATGAGATTGCTTCTGTTGTATCGACATGGACAAAGATTCCTGTACAGAGAATTGCACAGGCAGAGTCTGAGCGTCTTATGAAACTGGAAGAAACTTTACACAACAGGGTTATAGGACAGGACGAGGCTGTTGCAGCTGTTGCTAAGGCAATACGAAGAGGAAGAGTGGGACTTAAAGATCCTGACAGACCAATTGGCTCATTCCTTTCTTAGGACCTACAGGAGTTGGAAAAACAGAACTTTCAAAGGCACTGGCAGATGCAATGTTTGGTACAGAGAATTCTCTTATAAGAGTTGATATGTCAGAATTTATGGAGAAGCATACAGTGTCAAAGCTTATAGGTTCACCTCCAGGATATGTAGGATATGATGAGGGAGGACAGCTTAGTGAGAAAGTAAGAAGAAATCCATACTCTGTAATTCTTTTGATGAAGTTGAGAAAGCCCACCCGGATGTATTTAATGTACTTTTACAGGTGCTTGACGACGGGCATATCACTGATTCAACAGGCAGAGTTATAGATTTCAAGAATACTATAATTATAATGACTAGCAATGCTGGAGCTGAAAATATTGTATCGCCTAAATCACTGGGATTCTCGTCAGGAATGACTGAGCAGCAGAATCATGAGGAGATGAAGGGCAAGGTTATGGACGAGGTTAAGAGAATATTCAAGCCAGAATTCATTAACCGAATAGATGATATAGTTGTATTCCATGTTCTTGGAAAAGAGCAGATAGCACAGATTGTCGATATAATGATTGCCAATGTCAATAAGCGTATTATGGAACAGATGAAATTATCAATAGAGCTTGATGATGCAGCTAGACAGTGGCTTGTCGATAAGGGTATGATTCTAAATATGGTGCAAGACCATTACGCCGTACAATCCAGAATGAGGTTGAAGATGTTCTTGCGGAGCGGATTCTTATGGGAAAAGTCCACGCTGGCAATAAAGTAAAGATAACTGTAAAGGATAATAAGCTTAACTTTATCCTCAAGAGAGAATGAACAAATAAATTAATAAATAAACAATAAACAACTGACAAATTGCTGGCGCTTTTGTCAGTTTATTGTATAATCACTACATACATATCGTAACATATAGGAGGATAATAATATGCCAGTAGTAAATGAATTGATTCGTTCAGAAGCGGATGGAGCAATCAGCTTTGGTAATTATAAGTTGGATACCAAGTCAAAGCTGCCAGATTTCGAACATTGTGGAGATACATACAAGGTTAAGACATTTAACGAAATCACAAAGCTTGAGAAGAACGGCTCTTTGTATATGAATCTGTTCCGGTACAGCTGTTAATGATTTTAAGGCAACAGATACAAGTGTATCATTTATGGTAGAAGGTAATGAGGATGCACAGATTACATTAGGTCTTGAAGAAGCGTACATCATATGATATCAGAATTAACGATAAAGATGCAGGAACAATGGCTACTAATATGGGTGGTAAGCTTGTTCTTTCAGTTGAATTTGATGGTGAGAAGCCTGTTAAAGTAGATATTAAGAAGGCTTGATTATAATTAAAAGTATTTTGATTTTACAGGGCTGCTACACATTTATATGTTGTGGCAGCCTTTTTTAGGGGGATATATGGCAAAGGCAAAGAATACAGCTTTTTTTTGTAAAGAATGTGGATATGAGTCTGCTAAATGGTTCGGGCAGTGTCCGGCGTGTAAGGAATGGAACACATTTGTAGAAGAACCAGTAAGTAAACCTAAGTCAGCCAAAGGAATAGCAGGCACAAGCCAGAGGGCAGCGGCATCATCAGCGCCTGTTCCTGTAGAGATAAATAGTGTAAGCTTTGAAGAAAATGACAGAACATCCACAGGCATAGCTGAACTAGACAGGGTACTTGGCGGAGGAATTGTTGCTGGTTCTTTAGTGCTTGTAGGAGGAGATCCTGGAATAGGAAAGTCAACACTTCTGCTTCAGATGTGTTACAACCTGTCAGCAGAAGGAAAAGATGTACTTTATATATCCGGTGAAGAATCGCTTAAGCAGATAAAGCTTAGGGCAGACAGAATTGGCAAATGCAGTGGAACACTTAAGTTATTATGTGAGACAAGCTTAGATAACATAGAAGATATTCTTACAAGAAATAAGCCTGAGATTGTGATAATTGATTCGATACAGACTATGTATAAAGAAGATGTGGCAGCAGCACCGGGAAGTGTTTCTCAGGTAAGAGAGACAACATCCATACTTATGCAGCTTGCGAAGGGACTGAACATTACTATATTCATTGTAGGACATGTTACCAAGGAAGGAACAGTTGCCGGACCAAGAATGCTTGAGCATATGGTTGATACGGTGCTTTATTTTGAAGGTGACAGATATGCTTCATACAGGATATTAAGAGGCGTAAAAAACAGATTTGGCTCAACTAATGAAATTGGTGTATTTGAAATGCAGCAGAGCGGTCTGTCGGAAGTTGAGAATCCATCAGAATATATGCTCAATGGAAGACCAGAGAATGCATCAGGTTCAGTTGTTGTGTGCCTTTTGGAAGGAACACGCCCTATAATGGTAGAGATTCAGGCACTGGTGTGCGATTCTAATTTTGGGATGGCAAGAAGGACTGCAGCAGGAACTGACTATAACAGAGTTAATCTTCTTATGGCTGTTCTTGAAAAGAGAGCGGGTATACATATGTCAGGCAGTGACGCTTATGTGAATGTTGCAGGTGGAATTAAAGTAAGTGAGCCAGCGCTTGATTTGGGAATTGTGATGGCCCTTGTGAGCAGCTTTAAGAACAGGGCAATAGACGAAAAGACAGTTATATTTGGTGAAGTTGGACTTGCAGGTGAGGTGAGAGCTGTAAGCCAGGCACAACAGAGAGTTAATGAAGCTGTTAAGCTTGGTTTTAAAACATGTATATTGCCGGGTGTATGCTTGAAAAACATAAAGAAGAATGATAAAATTGAAATAATTGGTGTTAATAATGTTCAGGAAGCAATTAAACTGATATAAAATACACAGGATGGGGGATTACTTATGAGTAACGAAGCAATGGTGAATAATCTCACCAATATTCTTAATGGACTTGATGATTCACAGGAAAAGCTTGAAAAAGATGCATTTGATGTTATTAATTCGTCAGATACATCTCTTAATCTGGTTAAGGAAAGCATGTCAAGTGTAGAAGAGATCCTTGGAATGATAGAATCAATGAATAAAGTTGTGGAGGAGTCTTCAGCTAAGATTAAAGAACTTGAAGCTTTGTCTAATAAGATTGAAGAATTTGCAGCTGTTATTAGTTCAATATCTAACAGAACCAATATACTTTCACTTAATGCATCAATAGAAGCCGCAAGAGCCGGTGAACATGGCAGGGGATTTGCTGTTGTTGCCAGTGAGGTAAGAAATCTTGCTGCTCAGTCAGCTAAGTCGTCCAAAGAGATAACAGACACAATTACTAAAGTACAGACCTCGGTTGATGAAACGGTCACAGCTATGAAGAATATTTATGATAATTCATCAAAGCAGAAGGAAAAAGCAGATGATGTTGGAAATGTCCTTAAGAAAGTAATAGATGCAGCATATACTGCTAATGAGGTTGCAAGAAATATTGAAAATGAGATAGCTTATCAGAGAGAGATAACAGATGAAGCTAAGAATGCATTAAACGCATAGGAATAATCAGGGAGGTCACATAAGACCTCCTTTATTTAATGGGTATAATGAAAAAGACAGTAAATAAGTGGCTTCGCAGGCATGTCAGTCTCGCTTAAAAGTCAATGATTGAAAAAAATTGAACTTTTTTGAAACTTTTTGAAAAAAGTTGTTGACAATGTGTGTGCCTGATGATATTATATACAAGTCGCCGCGGTAAGCGGTAACAAATAAGACTTAAAACACCAGATAAATACTGGGTTTGAGCGATACAGATCTTTGATAACTGAATAGAAAGACAACCTTGAAATTCTTTGAGAATTTTAAAATGATTCATTAATGAATCTTGCGAGTATCGAAAGATACACGAACCTAAACAGTAAAGTCCAATCAAGCATTCTGCTTGATGGTAAAACTATTTAAGCTAGTTAGTTTATAACTGACAAGGCAAACTTTTTATGAGAGTTTGATCCTGGCTCAGGATGAACGCTGGCGGCGTGCTTAACACATGCAAGTCGAACGAAGCATTTAGGACAGATTACTTCGGTTTGAAGTTCTTTATGACTGAGTGGCGGACGGGTGAGTAACGCGTGGGTAACCTGCCTTGTACTGGGGGATAGCAGCTGGAAACGGCTGGTAATACCGCATAAGCGCACAATGTTGCATGACATGGTGTGAAAAACTCCGGTGGTATAAGATGGACCCGCGTCTGATTAGCTAGTTGGTGAGATAACAGCCCACCAAGGCGACGATCAGTAGCCGACCTGAGAGGGTGACCGGCCACATTGGGACTGAGACACGGCCCAGACTCCTACGGGAGGCAGCAGTGGGGAATATTGCACAATGGAGGAAACTCTGATGCAGCGACGCCGCGTGAGTGAAGAAGTAATTCGTTATGTAAAGCTCTATCAGCGGGAAGATAGGGACGGTACCTGACTAAGAAGCTCCGGCTAAATACGTGCCAGCAGCCGCGGTAATACGTATGGAGCAAGCGTAATCCGGATTTACTGGGTGTAAAGGAGTGTAGGTGGCCATGCAAGTCAGAAGTGAAAATCCGGGGCTCAACCCGGAACTGCTTTGAAACTGTAAGGCTGGAGTGCGGGGAGGGGTGAGTGGAATTCCTAGTGTAGCGGTGAAATGCGTAGATATTAGGAGGAACACCAGTGGCGAAGCGCGGCTCACTGGACTGTAACTGACACTGAGGCTCGAAAGCGTGGGGAGCAAACAGGATTAGATACCCTGGTAGTCCACGCCGTAAACGATGAATACTAGGTGTCGGGGCCCATAAGGGCTTCGGTGCCGCAGCAAACGCAATAAGTATTCCACCTGGGGAGTACGTTCGCAAGAATGAAACTCAAAGGAATTGACGGGGACCCGCACAAGCGGTGGAGCATGTGGTTTAATTCGAAGCAACGCGAAGAACCTTACCAAGTCTTGACATCCTCTGACCGGTCAGTAATGTGACCTTTCGCTTCCGGGACAAGAGACAGGTGCTGCATGGCTGTCGTCAGCTCGTGTTGTGAAATGTTGGGTTAAGTCCCGCAACGAGCGCAACCCTTGCCTTAGTAGCCAGCAGTAAGATGGGCACTCTAGGGAGACTGCCAGGGATAACCTGGAGGAAGGTGGGGATGACGTCAAATCATCATGCCCCTTATGACTTGGGCTACACACGTGCTACAATGGCGTAAACAAAGTGAAGCGAAGTCGTGAGGCCAAGCAAATCACAAAAATAACGTCTCAGTTCGGATTGTAGTCTGCAACTCGACTACATGAAGCTGGAATCGCTAGTAATCGCAGATCAGAATGCTGCGGTGAATACGTTCCCGGGTCTTGTACACACCGCCCGTCACACCATGGGAGTCGAAAATGCCCGAAGTCGGTGACCTAACGTAAGAAGGAGCCGCCGAAGGCAGGTTTGATAACTGGGGTGAAGTCGTAACAAGGTAGCCGTATCGGAAGGTGCGGCTGGATCACCTCCTTTCTAAGGAAGAAAAAGTAAAGGTTGTTTTTCTATTGAGTCATCAAGGATGACTGCTGTGACAGAGTCACAGACATGAAGCTTCTGGTGGCGATACGCTTAGGGAAACACCCGTACATCGAACACGATGGTTAAGCCTTAAGCGGCCGAAGATACTATGCTGGAGACGGTATGGAAAAATAGGTGGCTGCCAGATTTAATAAAAAGCTCTAAATGGGGGTATAGCTCAGTTGGGGAGCACCTGCCTTGCAAGCAGGGGGTCAAGGGTTCGAATCCCTTTATCTCCACTGTGAGTGAATGATAATAAAGTCGCTCACAACATTGTTCTTTGAAAACTGCATATTAAAATATCTTATAAAACATTGTTTTAAATAATGTTTAGACATCCGAGGTGCGACATAAACTTAAAGTGAATGTCAAACCAAGAAACAAACCAAGGTTGAGAAATCAACCAAAAACCGAATGGTGTAACGCTATACATCATTTAAAGGTTAAGCTATAAAGAGCATAGGGTGGATGCCTAGGCACTGAGAGCCGATGAAAGACGTGATAAGCTGCGATAAGCTGCGGTAAGGAGCAAATATCCATTGACCCGCAGATTTCTGAATGGGGAAACCTACGCAAGAAGACCTTGCGTACTCATACATGAATACATAGTGTATGAGAGGGAACCCGGGGAACTGAAACATCTAAGTACCCGGAGGAAGAGAAAGAAACATCTATTTCCTAAGTAGCGGCGAGCGAACGGGAAGAGCCCAAACCAGAGGATTTATCCTTTGGGGTTAGGACTGCATAATTGATCTGCAATTGATAGGAGAACGGTCTGGGAAGTCCGGCGGAAAGCGTGAAAGCCGCGTATCCGAAATCGAAAGCAGCAAGCGGGATCCAGAGTACCACGAGACACGAGAAACCTTGTGGGAATGAGCGGAGACCACTCCGTAAGGCTAAATACTACTCAGTGACCGATAGCGCATAGTACTGTGAAGGTGAAAAGGACCCCGGGAGAGTGAAAGAGAACCTGAAACCCTGTGTTTACAAGCTGTCGAAGCACGAAAGTGCGACGGCGTACTTTGTAGAACGGTCCGGCGAGTTATGATGAGTGGTAAGGTTAAGGACTTAAGGTCCGGAGCCGAAGCGAAAGCGAGTGTTAAAAGCACGGTTGAATCGCTTATCATAGACCCGAAACCGGGTGATCTATCCATGTCCAGGTTGAAGCTGCCGTAAGAGGTAGTGGAGGACCGAACACACATCCGTTGAAAAGGGTGGTGATGAGGTGTGGATAGGGAGAAATTCAATCGAACCCGGAGATAGCTGGTTCTCCTCGAAATAGCTTTAGGGCTAGCCTCTGGTTAGTCTGCCGCGTAGAGCACTGAATTTCTAGGGGCGTCAAAGCCTACCGAAGAATATCAAACTGCGAATGGCGGACAGATGATGCCAGGGAGTCAGACTGCACGAGATAAGTTGGGTGGTCAAAAGGGAAAGAGCCCAGACCTACAGCTAAGGTCCCAAAGTGTGTGTTAAGTGGAAAAGGATGTGGGATTTCGAAGACAACTAGGATGTTGGCTCAGAAGCAGCCACACATTAAAAGAGTGCGTAATAGCTCACTAGTCGAGAGGTCCTGCGCCGAAAATGTCCGGGGCTAAAACACAACACCGAAGCTTAGGAATTCTTTTGAATTGGTAGAGGAGCATTGAAGACGGAACGAAGCCATACCGGAAGGAATGGTGGACTGTCTTGAAGAGAGATGCCGGAATGAGTAGCGAGATTGAAGTGAGAATCTTCAAGGCCGAATATCTAAGGTTTCCAGGGTAAAGCTGATCTGCCCTGGGTAAGTCGGGGCCTAAGGCAAGGTCGAAAGACGTAGTCGATGGATAACAGGTTGAAATTCCTGTACTGCATCAAATCAGAAATGTGGGGACACATGAGGGAAGCATGAGCCGGAAAAGGAAAGTCCGGTACAAGCGCAGCAGAGGACAGATAGGAAAAACCGTCTGTCAACTCGAGGGCGTGATGTGGAGCGAACCAAAGTAGCGAAGCATGTGGAGCTTGTGTCGAGAAAAGCCGCTATAGTGTTTGATGTACCCGTACCGTAAACCGACACAGGTGGATGAGGAGAGAATCCTAAGGCCGGCGGGAGAAGCATTGTTAAGGAACTCGGCAAAATGACCCCGTAACTTCGGGAGAAGGGGTGCTCCAGAGATGGAGCCGCAGAGAACTGGCCCAAGCAACTGTTTAGCAAAACACAGGTCTATGCAAAACCGAAAGGTGAGGTATATGGGCTGACGCCTGCCCGGTGCTGGAAGGTTAAGAGGAGATGTTAGCCGTAAGGTGAAGCATTGAATTTAAGCCCCAGTAAACGGCGGCCGTAACTATAACGGTCCTAAGGTAGCGAAATTCCTTGTCGGGTAAGTTCCGACCCGCACGAAAGGCGTAATGATTTGGGCACTGTCTCGACAATGCACCCGGTGAAATTGAAATACCAGTGAAGATGCTGGTTACCTGCGCCAGGACGGAAAGACCCCATGGAGCTTTACTCTGATACTGGGGTTCGGTATTGCATGTACAGGATAGGTGGGAGACTGAGAAGATGTGTCGCCAGATGCATCAGAGTCGATGTTGGGATACCACCCCTGCAGTACTGGGCTTCTAACCTGCAGCCGTGACCCGGCTGGGGGACAATGTCTGGTGGGGAGTTTGACTGGGGCGGTCGCCTCCGAAAGAGTATCGGAGGCGCTCAAAGGTTCCCTCAGAATGGTTGGAAACCATTCGAAGAGCGCAAAGGCAGAAGGGAGCTTGACTGCGACACCGACGGGTGGAGCAGGTACGAAAGTAGGACTTAGTGATCCGGTGGTATGAAAGTGGGATTGCCATCGCTCAACGGATAAAAGCTACCCTGGGGATAACAGGCTTATCACTCCCAAGAGTTCACATCGACGGAGTGGTTTGGCACCTCGATGTCGGCTCATCGCATCCTGGGGCTGTAGTAGGTCCCAAGGGTTGGGCTGTTCGCCCATTAAAGCGGTACGCGAGCTGGGTTCAGAACGTCGTGAGACAGTTCGGTCCCTATCCGGCGTGGGCGTAGGATATCTGAGAGGAGCTGTCCTTAGTACGAGAGGACCGGGATGGACTGACCTCTGGTGCACCGGTTGCATTGCCAAATGCATAGCCGGGTAGCCAAGTCGGGACAGGATAAACGCTGAAGGCATCTAAGTGTGAAGCCCCCTCAAGATGAGATTTCCCATAACATAAGTTAGTAAGACCCCTTGAAGACGACGAGGTAGATAGGCGAAGGTGGAAGTGTGGTGACATATGGAGCTGATCTGTACTAATAGGTCGAGGGCTTAACCAAGAGAAGGTTAAGACGGTTTGGATAGAACAAAGAGAGTTATTCTTAAGAGTAATCGGATGAAAAATATTTGCAAAGAC